>Ga0073934_10000101_pt1 | contig 251038 bp, 190 predicted proteins | sample LarsenN4metaG_FD_76834 | JGI IMG/M metagenome (GOLD analysis project Ga0073934, IMG submission 76834) | Hot spring sediment bacterial and archeal communities from British Columbia, Canada, to study Microbial Dark Matter (Phase II) - Larsen... ... | reverse complement strand
TCCGAAAAACCCGAAGTCGCCCGCCGCAGCGCGACAACAGTCCTCGAACTCTCGGGACTTTCCGCCAAGACCCAACCTCAACCCGCCGTTCAACCCGACACCCACAAGAAACCCCTACCCCCGTCAAAGGCCCTCGCCAAAACTCTTTCCCACATCCCCTTCGACGAGAACCAAAAGAAGCGTTTCCGCGCCAACCCCATCCTCGCCGCACTCTCCCCCGACTCATTCCTGAATGACGAACAGCGCAACCTCTACGACTCCTTCAACCTCGGCCTCCCCCGCACCCTCTCGATCCAACCCCAAAGCCCCCTGACTCCGTCAGGGGGGCCGAACAGCGCACCCAACCAAAAAAAGCGCCCTAATACCTAATACCCGATACCTAATACCCGATACCCAACGGTCACTCCCGCCCCGGCTTCGTCGGCTCACCACGGTTCTTATTCGTCCGCACATGCGCCGGCGGGTCGCTCGCCGGAAAACTCTCCATGTTCTCCTCCTCGATCAAATCCACCGGCACCTGCTTGTGCGGTTTCTTCGACGTGTTATGCACCGACGGCCCCGAATCAATCTTACGCATCGTGTCATCAACATTGGTCACATGACGACGGGTATTCTCTTCAGACATAAAGCACCTCCGTTGAGCCAACAAGCCAACGGCGTGCCACGGACCACGACACCATTTTTTCGGGACACGTTGTCGCACTCTTGACCAGTGCTACGACACAACGCATGATTCGTCGCTGCTTTCACCAAACAAGGGACCAGTCATGGCCAATACGACAATCACATCCGTCAAAGGTTTCCGCGCTGCGGCAATCCATTGCGGCATCAAGAAAAACGGTAAGCCCGACCTCGCCGCACTCGTCTCCGATGTCCCCGCCACCGCCGCCGCCGTGTTCACCACCAACAAAGTCGTCGGCGCGCCCATCCTCGTCGGCCGCGAACATATCAAGTCCGGCATCCTCCGCGCCTGCATCATCAACAGCGGCTGCTCCAACGTCTGCACCGGCAAACGCGGCGTCGACGACGCCTTCGAAATGTGCGAAATCTCCGCCGCCACTCTCGGCGAGTCCAACCTCACGCGCATCCTACCCAGCAGCACCGGCGTCATCGGCCGCTTCCTCCCCATGGATAAGATCCGCGCCGGCATCCCCCAGGTTATCGCCGCGCTTTCCAATTCCGAAGAGGCCGGCCACGCCTTCTCCCACGGCATCCTTACCACCGACCTCGTCCCGAAAACCGCCCGTGAAACCGTCACCATCAACGGTAAGAAAGTCACCATCGCCGGCTGCTGCAAAGGCTCCGGCATGATCGCCCCCAACATGGCCACCATGCTTGCCTTCGTCGCCACCGACGCCGCCATCGACCGCACCGCTCTCCGCACGGTCATGTCTGACGTCACCAACGGCACCTTCAACTGTGTCACCGTTGACCAGCACACCTCCACCTCCGACACCTTCGCTCTGCTCGCCAACGGCCTCGCCGGCAACAAAACCATCCGCAGCGGCGGCGATCTCAACAAATTCGCCCAGGCCCTCTACAACGTCTGCGACTCCCTCGCCCAGCAGATCGCCCGCGACGGCGAAGGCGCCACCAAGCTCGTCACCGTCCTCGTCACCGGCGCTGCAAATGACAGCGACGCCAAGAAGGGTGCCGAAGCCATCGCCAACTCCGCCCTGTGCAAAACGGCCATCCACGGCGGCGATCCCAACTGGGGCCGTTTCGTCTCCGCCGCCGGCTACTCCGGCGCTGCCATGAACGTTGAAAAATCCGCCTGCAAGGTCGGCAAGATCACCGTCTTCAAGAACGGCCGTCCCACCGACATCGATCTCAAAGGCGTTGAGCACGCCATGAAACAAAAAGACGTTCTGATCACCGTCGACCTTGGCATGAAAAAGCCCGGCGCGGTCTATCGCGTCTACACCTGCGATCTGTCTCGCGAATACATCGCCATCAACGCCGACTACACCACCTGACCCCGCACGGCACTTAGCGCCGGCGACGCGACCGTGCCATCGCCAATGCTCCAAGTCCAAGCACGCCGATCGACGTCGGCTCTGGTATCGCCTGCGGGATAAACATCGCAAGCAACTGTCCGCCTTCGTCCATCTCCGTCGTCAGACCACCCGTTCCATAGTGTGCCTGCACAGTCAGCAGGAACCACCCAGGACCAAGAATGTCCCACGCATCAATGATCCCCGACGTCTCTTCCTGCTGCCCGAACGGCGAAACCGAGCTGATCGCTGTCGGTATCTTGTCACCAAACCGCGCCGGATCCGCCCGTGCGATCATCTCCATCGTGTCCGTCGCAATGTCATACAGCCAGATCCGCGCCGCACGCGACGTATTCCCCGGGTCTTCCTGGATCACAATCTTGCCGCTTCGCGTGATCGTCATGTTGTCCATGTTGATGGGCAGAAATTCGCCGGTGCCGGTGCCGCCCTCGAACATCATCTCCAGCGTGCCGTGCTTCCCATCCATCGCGGCCGAAGTGGGCGCCGTAATGCTGTCGAACCGTACGCGCCACAGGCGCGTTTCGAAGTTGCTCGAGCTCGGGTTAGACCCGCTGTTCCCCGTGCTCACAAAGTAGTAGTCGTTCGGGTTGCTCGGATCCCACGCCCCGTCTTCGGGCCGGAGGAAGTTCATGATGTTGTTGGAGGTAACATCGCTCGCCAAAGTTCCAGCGGTCTTCCCCGTCTGGTTCGGCAGCGTCACCAACTCGAAGCGTTTGCTGCTGACGCCGTTCAACCCCGAACCGTTAAGCGTCTCGGACGTCAGCCCGTCGAGCCGCAGGCCATACAGCGTGCCGTTGTTCAGACCCGCGCGCTCCGCGGCATTGCCCGTATTGGTCTTGGTCCCGATATAGAAGTTGACCTGTCCGACCGGCGTGGTGCCGCTAGAGAGATCCTCATTGACCGCCACGATCGTCAGGTTCTGCATCGTGGGGTTAAGCAGAATGTTCTCCACCTGCTGCCGGCCGAATCGCGGCAACTCAAAACTCGTCCCCGCGTTGGCACCGGTCACCACGTGGGCAAACGACCGCCCCGTGCTGTTCTCCTCACCCGAGAAGAAAATGCGGCCGTTATAGCCGAGGCCGGTCGTGCTGTTGTAGAGGGCGGAGAGTGCGGGCAGATCGGCGGAACACAAGTTTCCGAGCACGACGCCAGACGCTGCCGTCTGGTAAACGCCGGAGGTGTTCGTCAGCGAGATGTTGCGGATCAAGTCTTGTCCGTTGCTCACGGCAAGGTTGGAGCCATTCACGGTCCACTTCGAGACGTAGGCGCCAATCGCACCATGCGCCCGCGTGATACCTTCGCCCGTGCCGAGTTCATGGTTCATGAGCACGGTGAAAGTGCCGTCGCCGTTGTCCATCAACCCCAGGCCATCAGGTTTGCCTGCCATGATGTACGCGTTGCCGGTCTGGGTGAGCGGATCACCGTTCGCGATGCTCTTCAGGTTCACGGTGTCCAGCGAAACGCTATCCGGCGACCCATTGGTGGGACCGGTGGTGCCATCGCGGTCTTGGGTGCCGACAGTGAAGATGGAAACCGTGCGCACGCCCGTGGCAACGGGCACCACGTAAGGTGTGCGCGACGTGGACGGTCCCTGATTCGTGCTGCTGGTGTATAGCGAGTCGACGTCGCCGAGTAGTGTTTGGGAAGTCGCGGCTGTCGCCAACGAAAGCACGACAGCGCGAGCGGCGCGCGACAACGGGAGCGAGAGTGGCATAGCATTTGGCCCTTGCTAACGCGCAGTCCATACAGTGGGCCTCTCACCCTCTGCGCCCTGCGGCTCTCTCTCGCAACCAGCCCCGCCCCGTGCTCTACTGCGTAGAGAATATCTCACAAGTGCGTCGAAGCAAAATAAATCGCGGAAAATTTTTCCAGACGAGACTTCGTGCGGGCTTTCACGATGTTTGAGAAAAGAAAGCCCCGAGCGGAGGCTCGGGGCTGGGGTAGGTGAGTATATGACCGGCACCAGGCGATTGGCGAGTGCCGCGGGGCAGCGATGGGCCGTGGGCCTAGATCGTTGTGCCGATGCCTTCTGCTGGGCCACTTCGTTGCGCGCTCACCTGAGGGCAGGTGAGAGTACGCCCGTTACTCGTGGCCTTCGTCGTGGTGTTCTTCGCCGCTGTCGTGGTCGTCGCTGTGGTCGATGTTCATGTCGTCGGCGTTCGAGTCGCCATTGGGCATCTGGCCCAAGGTGGCGTAGATCGAGCCGTCGAGGAAGCCTTCGAGCTTGCGGGCACGGACCGGGTGCTGCAGCTTGCGGATGGCCTTCGCTTCGACCTGACGCACGCGTTCGCGGGTCACTTTGAAGATGCGTCCGACTTCTTCGAGCGTGTAGGTGTAGCCGTCGCCGATGCCGTAGCGGAGTTTGATGATCTCGCGCTCGCGGTAGGTCAACGTCTTGAGCACCTGGTCGATGCGGTCCTTGAGCATCTCCTGCGTGGCCGTCTCGACAGGATTGTCGGCCGATTCGTCCTCGATGAAGTCGCCGAAGTAGGAGTCTTCGGACTCGCCGACCGGACGGTCGAGCGAGATCGGGTGGCGCGAAATCTTGAGCACGCGACGGCATTCGCCGACGGGCATCTTGGCTTCGCGGGCAATTTCTTCGATTGTGGGCTCGCGGCCGAGGTCCTGAAGCAACCGCTTGCTTATGTTGCGGAGCTTGCTCATCGTTTCGATCATGTGGACCGGGATGCGAATCGTGCGGGCGTGATCGGCGATGGCGCGAGTGATCGCCTGGCGGATCCACCACGTGGCGTAGGTGCTGAACTTGTAGCCGCGGCGGTATTCGTACTTGTCGACGGCGCGCATCAGGCCGGTGTTGCCTTCCTGAATGATGTCGAGGAAGGAAAGGCCGCGATTGCGGTATTTCTTGGCGATCGAGACGACGAGGCGGAGGTTGCCGCCGCTGAGTTTGCGCTTGGCATCTTCGTATTCATTGAAGACGCGCGTAATCTGATGACAGCGGCTGGCGAGATGCTCAGGCGCTTCGAGGACGAGGTCCTGCAGACCTTCGAACTCCTCGGTCATGGCGAGACGGTCGTCTTCGGTCAGACGGGCCTTGGGGTCGTTGAGCTCAAGCTGAAGCTCAGACATCTTGTTGGAGATGCCTTGGAGCTTCTTCATGAGGGGGATGACTTTGCTGGTACGCAGGGAGAGTTCCTCGAGGAGCGTCACGGCCTTGCGGCGGCGGTTGCGCATCCGGCGGCGAATTTCTTCTTTCTGATTTTCGCTGGTGCCGGCTTCGCGGCTCTTGGCCCAGTCGAGGCGATTTTGTTCGAGGAGTTTGCGCACGGTGCCGAGGTTTTCGGGGATGCGCTTGCTGATAGTGCCCTTGGCGTCGACCTCGGCAGTGCTGATGCGCATGGTGCGGTCGAAGGGAAGTTCGCCGCTCTCAACGAGGGCGAGAATGTCGACAGCGCTCTGGACGCAGTAATCGGATTCGAGCACCTTGCGGCGGAAGGCCATGCGGGTGAGCTCGATTTTCTTCGCGAGGCGAATTTCTTCCTCGCGGGTGAGCAGCGGGATTTCGCCCATCTGCGTGAGATACATGCGGACGGGATCGTCGATGCGCTTCGAGCCGACCTCGACAGCGTCTTCGATCTCTTCCATCTTTTCGATTTCTTCTTCGGCAGCGAGCATTTCGGCTTCGTTGGGATCGTCGGGCGACGGTCCGGCGGAGGCCTGCTTGCCTTCGGCCTCATCGAGGAGTTCGATGCCGAGTTCGTCGAACTGCTGCATGAGGGCGTCGAGCCGATCTGGCGCGATGGCATCGTCGGGCAGGAGTTCGTTTAGTTCTTCATAGGTAAGGTAGCCATTTTGTTTCCCCCGCTCGATCAGAAGTTTTAGGTTCGAGTGGGCCTTTGCCAACGGTACAGTATTGACTGCTGCCGGTGGTTGTACTTGGGTGCCAGCACTGCTCACGAAGACCTCTTTTTGTTCCCTGGGCCCTCGGGGTACGTTTTGTGTGGGTCTCGCGTGAATGAGGCGCTGGGGCTGACAATGCAAACCCAAACAGGCCCGTCGTCATCCGAGACGACCACGCAAGACGGCACACCCGCACGCCGAGCGACCATGCATTCGCATGCATACAGAACGTTGAAGGTTCTGTGTAGATGCAAACGCAGCCAGCCACGGCAAGTGTTCCGTGGTGGCTTGAAAAGCCAATGGTTTATAACACAAGGTGTGACCGCAAGTTGAATCACTCATTATAGCACAGGAGCGGGCGATGGCAAATGGCTGAGCTAGGAGACGGACGAGAAGAGCTGGGCGGCAGGGGTAGGAATCAGGAATCGGGTATCAGGGGGTGGAGCGCTTTGATTGTTTGGGAGAGGTGTTTGGTCCCGGCGACGTGGTCGCCGGGCTTTGGCTTTGGTTGGTGAGGGGGCGGGGGAGGCCGAGGTTGAAGGAGTCGTAGAGGTTCTTTTGTTCGTCGTTCAGAAATGAGTCGGGGGAGAGGGCGGCGAGGATGGGGTTGGCGCGGAAACGCTTTTTCTGGGCTTCGTCGAAGGGGATGTGGGAGAGAGTTTTGGCCAGGGCTTTGGACGGGGGCAGGGGTTTCTTGTGGGTGTCGGGTTGAACTGACGGTTGGGGTTGGGTCTTGGCGGAGAGACCCGAGAGTTCGAGGACGGTGGTGGCGCTTCTGCGGGCGACTTCGGGTTTTTCGGAGTTGAGGAGTTTGATCAGCGTCTCGAAGGCTTGGGGGAGATGGGCGAGTGCGAGGAAGCGGATGTTGAAGAGGGCCAGGAGTGTGCGCTGCTCCAGTTCTTGCTCGAGCTCGGGAGAGCTTAAGACTTTGCTGAGAACTTCGCGGGAGATCGGTTCGAAGGTGAGATGGGCTTTGGAGAGGAGTTCGGCGAGAGATTGGGCATTCAGTTGTTGGGGGAATTTGTAGTTGGGGATGGCGGACATAACGCACCTCCGGCAGTTTGAGTACATCAGCCGACGCGGCGGTTGAAACCGCCGGCTACACGTGGCTGCATGTACACAGGCATTAGGGCGCGTTTTGTGCGCGCGGCAGTTGTTCAGATGTTCAGTTATTTGGTTGTTTAGTAAGGGGTTATGAAAAAACAAAAATTTTGAAAAGAGGGCAAACGAAAACATATCTGTGCGCACAGATAAGTACAAAGCCTTGCGGCTTTGGCACTTAACGCTTGCGCCAACGCGCGCCGCCCGGGAAGACCCAGTTTTTTGCATCTTTTTGCGAGTCTTAGAGGACTTTTTGCTGTTAGGGTATTGGTTTGCGACAGGAACGCTAAGGCGCTAAGACGCGAAGACGCGAATCTGAAATTTGAGATTTGAGATCTGGGAGAGACGCGCTGGCACTCGCTTACGCTCGTGGTACTGAAGGGGCATTCGCTGACGCGAGTGCGAGGTGGGCTTGGGGCGCGGTTAGGGGTTGAGGTCGCGGTAGGTTAGGCGGGGGAGGTTGAGGCGGTCGGTGGTGCGGGCGTACATGGAGGGGGAGCCGAGACGGGCGAGGGGATAGAAGTTCTGGATGTGGAGAGTGGTGGGGTCGATCAGGGTGTCATCAATATGGATGGCGAGGACGCGGCCGAGGATGAGGTTGTTGGCGCCGATGCGCTGGTGACTCTCGAGTGTGCATTCGAGGGCGACCTTGGCTTCGGTGATGCGCGGGACGGAGATTTGCGTGGAGGGGGTGGTGGTGACGCCGGCGGCGGGGATCTCGCTGATGTCGGCGGGGAAGTCGGCGGCGGAGATGTTCATGGCCCCGAGAAGTTCTTCAGTAACGAGATTGACGACGAAGTCGCGCGTGGCGGCGACGTTGGCGGCGGTGTGCTTGGGTTGGCCGGGGGTTTCGTCGCCGATGCCGAGGATGACGAGAGGCGGGGCGCTGCCGACGACGTTGAAGAAACTGAAAGGGGCGAGGTTGAGGATGTTGTTGGCGCTGCGCGAGACGACCCAGCCGATGGGGCGCGGGATGACGAGGTTGGTGAGGAGCTTGTAGACGGCGGGGTGGGGGAGTTGGGTGAGGTTGAGGTGCATTTAGAGTTCTTTGGTTGATTAGTTGTTTAGTTGATTAGTTGTTTAGAGGTCTTTGAGCCAGCGCCCGGTTTTGGCGAGGTCGTTTTGGGTGAGGTTGTGGCCGACGGGGAGGAGTTCGGTTTGGACTTTGGCGCCGGCGGATTTGAAGAGGCTGGCGAGTAGTTGGCGATTTAGCGGGGTCACCATGCCGTCGTATTCGCCGCTGGTGATGAGGACGGATTTGCCTTTGAGGTCGGGCGTTTGGGGCGGGACGAGGGGGACCATGGCGCGCCAGAGGGCGGCGGCGCGGAGTGATTGGGGGTGGAGGAGCATGAGCGCGGCGGCGATGTTGGCGCCGTTGGAGAAGCCGACGGCGATGATGTTGGAGTCGGTGAATTTGTAGTGCGCGGCGGCGGCGGTGAGGAAGGCGGCGAGCTCGGCCGCGCGGATCTTGATGTCGTGCTCGTCGAAGACGCCTTCGGAGATGCGGCGGAAGAAGCGAGGCATGGAGCCTTCGAGGACGCGACCACGGGGACTGAGGAGATTGGCGTGGGGAGCGAGTTCGCGGCCGACGTCGAGGAGTGATTGTTCGTTGCCGCCGGTGCCGTGGAGGAGGAGGAGCGTGGTGGTGGAGGGCTTCGGCGCGGGCTGATAGATGTGGACGAAATCGGAGAGCATAACGCATGTACTCAAGGACGAATGATAAATGATAAATGACGAATGGGTTGGGGAATCTTAGCCGAGATCGGGGACGGGGTCGTTGAGGCGGATCTTGGGGAGGTGTTTTTCGAGTTCGGTGCGGTGGGGTTCGAGCCAGGCGGGGAGCTGGATGCGTGTGGCGAGGTGGGAGGCGGGCTCGTTGATGGTGAAGCCGGGGTTGTCGGTGGCGATTTCGAAGAGTGTGCCGCCGGGTTCGCGGAAGTAGATGGAGTGGAAGTAGTCGCGGTTCATGATGGGGGAGACGTTGTGGCCGCGGGATTGGAGGGTTTCGAGCCAGGCGGCTTGATTGGCGTCATCGGGGGTGCGGAAGGCGACGTGGTGGACTTGGCCGATGCCCATGCGCGGGGCGACGGGTTTGGTGACTTCGAGGACGTCGACGACTTGGGCGGTGCCGTGGTCGTTGCGGACGAAGCGGGTGCGGTTGTCTTCGCGTGCGGTTTGGCGGAATGCGAAGAGATTGACGAGGACGCCGGCGGGCGCGGTGGCGGCGACTTCAGTGAGGGTGACGCTGTGGAAGCCGCGGATTTGGTGTTCGCGCGGAACCCCGCTGTGGGGCCAGAGATGGGTGTCATCGGTGGTGGTTTCAACGAGGGCGAGAGGGAGGCCGTCGGTGTCGGCGAAGGTGAGGACGTTGTCATTGAAGCGCTTGGCGGATTGGGCGGGGATGTTGTGCTGCTCTAGGCGCTGCTGCCAGAAGGCAATGCTGCCGCGCGGGATGGAAAAGGCGGTTTCGGTGACTTGGCCAGTGCCGGCGGAGCCACGGTGACCACGTGGCCAGGCGAAGAAGGTCATGGCGGTGCCGGGGCGGCCGAGGGTGTCGCCGAAGTAGAGGTGGTAGGAGGAGGGGTCGTCGTAGTTGATGGTGACCTTGGTCATGCGGAGGCCGAGGATGTTGGTGTAGAAATCGATGTTGGCCTGGGCGTCGCCGGTGATGGCGGTGACGTGATGGAGGCCGGTGATGAGGGGAGTTACGGTGGGGGTGTTTGTGCTCATGTGCGAATGATAGGCGCGTGGTCAAGGGGAAGTGTAGATGAGGAGGCCGTCGTGGTTGGCGGGGAGGGGGGACTTGAAGGTGGTGGCGAGGCGGAAGGCGCCGAGGGTGGGCGGGGCAATGCGGACGTCGGCGACGTGGCAGAGGATGTAGGTGGGCTGAGCGGGTGTTTGGGCGAGGAGCGGGGCGAGTTCGCGCTGAGTTCCGGGGAAGTCGAGGGTGTGGATGCGCGTGGCGGGGCGCTGGGCGTAGAAGGCGACGACCTTGTGATGTTCATAAAGGATGGCGTTGGACCCCGCGTTGGTGTCGACCCAGTGGGCGGCTTGCTGGAGGTAGTATTTGTCGGCGCGGTGGGGATCGGTGATTTGGGCGAGGCCGGGGGCGATGGCGAAGAGGAAGGCGGCGAAGGCGAGGGGCTTAGCGGCAGCGCGGAGGCGGCGGATGGGAATGAAGCTGAGCGCGAAGAGGGCGTGGAGCAGGATGATTAGCGGGAGGGTGTGGCGGCCGTCGAGATAGCCGGCGCTGGCGAGGAGCCAGAGCATGACGGCAAGCCAGAGGGTGAACCAGATGGAGGAGATGGGGCGGAGGCGGGGGCGGCCCCAGAGGCGAGGTTTGAGGAGCATGGCGAGGCCGAGGACGATGCAGGGGGCGAAGCCGAAGGTCTCGAAGATTTCTTTGCCGATCTTAGCCCAGGCGTAGGGGTCGATGGCAGGGATGGTGGCGAGGCTGGCGGGTTGGAGGATGGGAGCGGGGAGGACGTTTTTTTTCTGAGTGAGGCCGCCGATGGTGAGGATGTAGGGCGCGCTGATGAGAGCGAGGACGAGGAGGTGTGTGGCGATGGCGCGGAGGACGGGGGCGGTTGGCGTGGCGCGGCGGCGGAGGAATTTTCGCCAGAGGGGGACGCGTTGGTGGAGAAGAAGTGTGGCGAGCGCGGCGACGGTGATGAGGGAGATGGCGAGGCCCTCGGGGCGGGTGAGGTAAGAGAGTGCGGCGAAGAGGCCGGAGAGGGCGAAGGGGATGGATGCCGGGCGATGGCGGGTGAGTTGGCGCAGGCCGTTGATGGTGCAGATGGCGGCGCCGGTGAAACAGGCGAGGAAGAGCATGTCGGACATGGCGTCGGCGCCGAAGACACTCGTGCGGCGGCCGACGACCCAGAGGAGTGCGGCGGCGGCGGCGGGCCAGGTGCGCGCGCCGAGTTGGCGGGCGAGGATGAAGATGAGGACGGCGACGAGCGCGCCGCAGGTGATGCCGACGATGCGGAGGCCGGCGAGGATGCGGAAGTTGTCGTGGGAGAACCAGGAGGTGGGGAGAAGACGCGAGACGAGGCCGCCGAGGAGGGCGTGAAGAGGGTGGTAGGCTTCCTGGCGGACGGCGGTGAGGGGATCGGCGAGGAGGGTGCGGGCTTGATCAACGAAGCGGACGATGTCGGGGTTGATGGCGCCCTCGTTGGTGGCGCGGTAGGCGCGGACGGCGAGGGCGATGAGGAAGATCATCGCGAGGAGCGGGGCGTGATGCTGCCAGAACGAGCGTGTGTTCATGTGGCGCAGGTTTTAGCAGATTTTGGCGGGTTTGAAAGGCTGTACGGTGGGGCGCGGCGCGGGTAGGTTATGGCGATGCGGAAAGATGTGGCGTACATGCTGGTGATTGCGGTGGTGGCGGTGCTGCTGCGCGCGGGGGCGGGCATGGTGCAGCCGATGGTGTTTGACGATTCGCGCGACTATCACGTGTTGGCGCAGCGGGTGCTGAATGGGGACAGTTATGAAGTGAATGAATTGCAGGCGTCGCGCATGCCGGGGTACGCGGTGTTTTTGGCGGGGGTGTATGGGACGCTGGGGGAGAGCATCTATGCAGTGACGCTGACACAGGCGGTGCTGGGCGGGGGGATTGTGGCGTTGACTTTTTTGCTGGCGCAGCCGATGGGGCCGCGGATTGCGTTGGTGGCGGCGGCGCTGGCGGCGGTTGATCCGTTGAGTATTGGATTCTCGGCGGCGGTGCTGACGGAGACGTTGTACACACTGTTGCTGATGGGTGGGCTGTTGGTGGCGATGTGGCTATTGAAGGGGGGCGGGTATCGCGGGTGGGTGGTGCTGGGGTTGGTGTGGGCGGTGGGCGTGTATGTGCGGGCGTCGGCGTTGTGGTGCATTGTGCCGGTGGGGGCGTGGGTGGTGTTCATGACATTTGGCGGGGAGCGGAAGGTGTTGGTGAAGCAGGTGGTGGGCGTGGTGATTGCGATGGGGGTGATGATGCTGACGCTGAGTCCGTGGATGGCGCGGAATGTGCGATTGTTTGGCGAGGGGTGGAAGTTTTATCAGTTGACGACGCTGGAGGGGATCAGTTTGTATGAGTCGGTTTATAAGGATGCGACGGGCGGGCCGCGGCAGGACAAGATTGTGTTGCCGGAGGAGATGCGGGCGATGGGTGAGGCGGAGCGGGACCGGGAGTGGCGGCGGCGGGCGTGGGCGGAGATCAAGGCTGAGCCGCTGCGGGTGGCGGGGTTGGCGGTGGTGAAGATTGGCCGGACGTGGTCGCCGTGGTTGAACGCGGAGGGATTTCGACAGCCGTTGTTGCGAATCGGGATGGCGGCGTTCTATGTGCCGTTGTTTTTGCTGGCAGTATTTGCGCTGTGGAAGGTGCGGATGCCGTTGGCGGTGGTGGGGCTGATCTTGGTGCCGATCGTGTATTTCACGGCGGTGCATGCGGTTTTTCTCGGGTCCGTGCGCTATCGTGTGCCGTTGATGCCACTGGTGTGCGTGCTGGCGGCGGTGAGTGCGGTGTGGTTGACGGACAAACTAAGGCAGGGAAAGCGGGTCTAGACTGAACTATGGCGCGATATGCACGTGGCAACCCAGCGAAGTGGTGGCGAAGCCGAACTGTCGGCATCGGCACGCGTTCGCCTGCGGCCATGTTTATCTCGCCGTTTCGGCGCTATTCGTCGTATGCGGTGCTGGGTGTGTTGGTGTTGTTGATTGGCGGGGTGTGGTATGTGACGCACCCGAAGCGCATCAGTGCGATGGCGCAGGCGCTGCTGAGCAACGTGTTGGGCGGGAAGGTGAACATTACGTCGGGTGAAGTGAGTTGGGCGGGGACGCTGCAGTTGACGGGGGTGACGCTGAGCACGGGCGAGGGGGCGCAGGAGTTGCCGCTGTTCACGGCGGACCAGGTGGAGGTGCGGTTCAACTGGGTGAGCTTACTGGTGGGGCAGTTGCGGGCGACGCAGATCACGGCGATGCGGCCGACGCTGCACCTGATCGAGAACCAGGCGACGCAGCGGTGGAATTATCAGCGGTTGGGTACGGGTGGAAGCGGCGGGCAGGGCGGGGGTAGTGCGGCACCGTTGCAGTTGCCGGTGATCATGCTGCGCGATGCGCGCGTGGAGTGGGGCGAAGCGAACGGGGGCACGATCACGCGCACGGGCTCGGCGGTGATCGATGGGCAGTTGACGCCGGACCCGGCGTTGCCGACGTTGTTTCGTTTTTCGATGTCGCAGCGGGGGGATTTGGGCAGTGCGGCATCGGAAGTGACGGGGTCGTGGGATGTGCTGAACAACCGCTTCACGGCGGTGACGGGGAGCATTGAGCTGTCGGAAACGCTGAAGCGCGCGATGCCGCGGACAGTGCGGCAGTGGTGGGATGAGCACAAATTGTCGGGGCGGCTGGCGCAGTTGCGGATGAGCCACGAAGAGAACGATGGCCTGGTGCTGGTGGCGGATCTAGATCGTGTGAGCATGGTGGTGGAGGTGCCGGCGCCGGAGGCGATGAATGCGAAGGCGCAGGTTGTGCCGTTTAGGGATGTGCGCGGGTCGCTGACGTTTGGCATCACGCGCGGGTTTGTGCGGATCGGGAATCTGCGCGGCACGGCGATGAACCAGCAGTTTCAGATTGAGGGCGAGTTGCGCGGGCTGGCGAATGAGTCGCCGTTCGACCTGTCGGTGAAGCTCACGGACTTCAAGATTGCGGAGCCGTACCCGGAACTGTTGATGGGCAGCCACTCGGGGCAGGACTTGCTGCAGCGCATCCGGCCGCGGGGGAAGTTTGATCTGAACCTGAGCGTGAAGCGTGTGACGCCGAACGGGACGATGCACGTGAACGGCGAACTGCAGTTGAAGGACCTGGGGATTCGGTTTGTGCATTTTCCGTACCCGGTGGAGAAGATGCGCGGGAAGATCACGTTTGATAATCAGCGGGTGTATTTTCACAACGTGGCGGGCACGGCCGATGAGGCATCGATACGTTTGAACGGCTATGCGGGAGTGACGTACGAATCGCCGGGGTTTGATATTTCGGTGACGGGAACAAATGCGACGTTTGATGAACGCTTTGCGGCGTGCTTGCCGGAGAAGTACCGGGGGGTGTGGAAGCGGTATGACTTTGTGGGCAAAGGGGGATTTAAGGCGGTGGTGGCGCGGCCGTCAGAACCGGACGCGAGCTACACGGTGAAGGTTGATGTGAAACTGCAGGATGGGCAGGGGTATCACCGCGATTTTCCGTATCGCATGGCCAACCTCACGGGGGACTTGAAGTTTGAGGGAGACAAGACGACGGTCGACATCGAATCACGGCGCAACGGTGAGACCGTTGCGATTGCGGGGGTGGTTGAGCACATGAACGGCGACCTGGAGAACGTACGCCCGATGTTGAGCATCAAGGCGCAGAAGCTTGCGGTGAACAGCGATTTGATCAACCTGTTGCCGCCGGAGACGCGCGGGTGGCAGAACCAAGTTGCCGTGACGGGGACGGTTGATGTGACGGCGGCACTGCAGGGGGAGGTGTTGACGGCGGATGTGCAGCTTGGGGGCGGCACGCTGGCGTCGACGGACGGCAAACTGAATTTGACGCAGGTGAATGTCAGTGCCGCGGTGGACCCGAAGAGCGTCATCATTAAGAAGGCCACCGCGCGGTTGGACCAGGCTGAACTCGAGGCGGTTGCGGATTATTCGTTTGCCAACGGGGATTTTTCGGCGACGCTTTCGGCGAAGCTGAATGGCTACAAGCTGGACCCGATGCCGACCTATTTGCCCGAGGCACAGCAGCAGGCGTGGCGGCAGTATCAGCCGGCGGGCATGGTGGATGGCACGGCGGTGATCAAACTGGCGGGCAATGCGGCGAATCTTAAAGCGGATGTGGTGAAGTCGTATGAGGCGGATTTGGCGCTGCGGGATGTGGCGCTGAGCCCGAAGGACTGGCCCGATACGCTGACGCAGATCAACGGGCAGGTGAAGTTGAACGATGAAGGCCTGCAGATGAGCGACATGACCGCGGTGTCGGGCCCGGCAAAACTGAACTGGTCCGGCGATTATGGGTGGGCCAAGGGTGGGCTGTTGATCAAGGGGAAGGCGGTCGCTGAACAGATGCCGCTGAAGTGGGCGAAGTCATTTCCGCCGGCGGTGAGCAACTTTTTTGAGCGCGCGAAGCCGGAGGGGCGGGTGTCGGTGATGCTGGACCGACTGGAGCGGCGGCAGGATGTGAAGCCCGAGACCGGCGAACGGGTCAGCAATTGGAATTTCTCCGGGAGCTTTTCGCTGAGCACGATCAAGAGCCCGGTGACGCTGAACCTGGAAGCGCAGGAGATACTGGTCACGGGGGTTGGGTCGTGGCGCAGCGACAGGCCTATGTTTGATTTTGCGGGATCGCTGGCGGCCAAGAGCGTGGCGTTTTCGAAGCGTGAAATTGACACGCTGACCGCGAAGCTGACGGCCGGGTCGAGGGACAATGTGCGGGCGATTCGCATCGATGAGATCGAAGGGAAGGTGGCGGACGGGACGACGCAGGGATCGGTGCTGATCACGATCGACCCACAGCCGCGGTATGAGGCGAACGTGGTGCTGTCGGATGCGGACATGGCGACGCTGGTGCTGGGGCCGAAGGCGCCGGAGGCGGAGAAGAAGCGGATTGGGACGGGGCGGGTCACGGCGTCGCTGGCGGTGCAGGAGGATTTTGATGGCAACGCGGGGCGGACCGGCCGCGGCGACCTGGTGGTGCGCGACGGGACGATCTATGACGTGCCGCTGGCAATGGGCTTGATGCAGATCGCGACGCTGCGGTTGCCGGTGTCGGGGTCGTTTGAGCAGGCGACGATGAGTTATTACCTGCGGGACAACAAGGTGACGTTTGAGCGGATACTGCTGGAGAGCAAGGGGATCAACCTGGCGGGGAGCGGCGTTTTGAACCTGAAGGACAATTCGCTGGACATGAATTTTGTGACGGAGTCGCCAAACGAGTTGCGGATACCGATCATCTCGCCGTTGATTCGCGGGGCGCGCAACGAGATTCTGCAGGTGGCGGTGACGGGGACGACGGACAACCCGCGGGTGCAGCCGGTGCCGATCAGTTCGATCACGCAGACGCTGCAGGCGTTGCTGCCGAAGCGGAAGCGGGAAGGCGACGGGAAGTAGGGATTGGCCGCAGCGGGGAAAGGGGCGGGGTGCGTCTTGTCTTTTGGGGGCGGGGCACGCATGATTTCGGCATGAGCAAGACTTTATCAGCGGGCCCGCGCGTCGGGTTGATTGGCGGATCAGGTTTGGGCAATGCGCTGTTGGCGCAGGTGCAGGGCCAGGCCGAGGAGTATTGGCCGGAGACGCCGTTTGGCAAGGCGTCAGCGCCGTTGTTGTTGTTTGACTACCAAGGGGTGCCGGTGGCATTTTTGGCGCGGCACGGGATTGGGCACGTGACGCCGCCGAGCGCGGTGCCGTATCGCGCGAACATTTTTTCGCTGAAGCTGGCGGGGTGCCGCTGGGTGGTGGCGTCGGGTGCGGTGGGCAGTTTGCGGGAGGAGATTCGGCCGCGCGACCTGGTGGTAGTGGACCAGGCGATTGACAAGACGACGGGGCGGGATGCGACGTTTTTTGACACGGCAGGCGGCGGGGCGGTGCATGTTGAGTTTTCAGAGCCGATGTGCGAAGAGCTGCGGCAGATCATTTTGGAGACGACGCGCAGCATGTCGCTGGCGATGTTCAAGGTGCATGAACGAGGCACGTATGTGTGCATGAATGGGCCGGCGTTTTCGACGCGGGCAGAGAGCCTGATGCATCGGGAATGGGGCGGTGATGTGATCGGCATGACAGCGATGCCGGAGGCGAAGCTGGCCCGTGAGGCGGAACTGAGTTATGCACTGATCGCGCTGGCGACGGATTATGACTGCTGGCGGCCGCACAAGCCGGCGGTGGAGGGGCAGTCGAAGCTGGAGTTGCTGAAGGAGATCATTTCGCATCTCAACGCCGCCACGGTGAATGGGCTGAAGCTGATCCAGGCGGCGTTGCCGGCGATCTGGGCACAACGGGAGAAGAAGTTTGCATCGCAGCGGAGCCTGGAGCTGGCGATTTGGTCGGACAAGAGCCGCATCAGCGAGAAAGCCCGGAAAATGCTTGAACCGATCTGGGGCGAGTACGTCAAATAACATGCATCTGCGGGCGAAAAAAAAACGCGTCCGCGGCAACGATATGATGCACGATGTGTGCCTTGAGGGCGCACTGCACGGAGGTGAATCTTGGCCAGACAATCAGCTCGGCAACGCGGCATGAAAATGCTGATCATCGGCGCAACGGCTGCGGCCGCCGCCGTTTTTGTGTTTGATAATCTGCCGTCGGTGACGGCACAGATGGCGGATCCTGCGGAGCCACCGCGTCCGGCGTCGCAGCCGGCAGCGGGAGGCGGGCGCGAGATCGGGGGGATGCTGGACCGCGCGGCGGAGCAGGGGCAGACGGTATTTGTTGATGATTCGTTTACATCAATCGAAGAGCTGCGCAAGGCCAACCGACTGGCGGGGCAAGGACAGAGCCAGCTGGCGATCACGACGTATCAGCAGATCATTGAGAAGTTCGGGCAGAAGCTCGTTTATCTGAACAACGATGCGTACGTGTCGATCACGGATTATGTCCGCGAGAAACTGCTGGGCATGCCGGCGGTGCGCGAGGGGATGTACGATCAGCTTTACGGCGCGGCGGCCGAGCGCGATATCCAGACGGCGATTGAACAACGGGATTTGTCGGAGGTGATCCGGCTGTGCGATCGCTTCTACCCGTCGACGGCGGCGTACAAGGGTCTTTCGACTGCGGCGGAGTGGTACTTTGAGCGCGCAGAGTTCGCCTCGGCGAGCCGGACGTGGCAGTTGTTGATGGCGCACCCGCAGGCGACGAAGGAGCAGGCGACGCTGCTGTTTCGCGCGGCGGTGGCGGAGCGTTTGTCTGGTCGCGAAGCTGCGGCCAAGAAGCTGGCGACGCAGTTGACCGCGCAGCATGCGCAGGCGACGGGCGAAGTCGATGGCCAGAGCGTGGTTCTGAGCGAGAAGCTTGCGGCGGTGCTGAAGCAACCGGCGTGGGAGCAGGCGATTCTGCCGGCGGACGAATGGCCGACGTTTCAGGGTTCGCCGGACCGCACCACGCTGGCGAATGTGAATTCAACGGCGGGGGCGCGTTTGTGGTCGGTGCAGATGGATGATGACGCCATCGGCGGGGAGGGCTTTAAGAAGCGCAACGCTAACAATGCGCGTAACCGCGAGGCGATGATGCGCCGCTATGGCAATCCGCAGCCGCAGAATACGGGTCCGGCGTTGAGCAGTCACACGGTGCTGTCGAATGGCTCGCTGTTCATACACACGGGGGAGCGGGTGGTCAGCCTGAGCGCGAACGCCGGCACGCTGCTGTGGGGTTATCCGCAGCAGGCGACCAACAGCCGCGATGAAGAAGAACAGCGGATGATGAACATGTACGGCATGCGTATGCGCGTGCCGGCGCATGACGTGCCGACGGTGTTTGAGGACCAGGTGTTTGCGGTGTTGCCGGCGCCGGCGGCACCGGTTGATCCGAACGTGGCCAATCGGGGCTGGTATGGCGGGCAACCAGTGGGCAATACGCGCCTGGTGGCGTTGAATCGCCAGACGGGCAAAGAGGCGTGGTCGCGTGTGGCGTCGGACATCAAGGTCGAGGGGAAGGGGAATCTGACGTTCATGGGGTCGCCGGTGGTGACGCGGCAGGGCGTGTTTATCACGGCGCGCAATGCGGCGTTTGAAAGCTTTACGCGACTTTACCTGGTGCGGCTGGATCGGCAGACCGGGGCGGTTTCGTGGGTTTGTTATTTGTGCAGCACATCGAGCGGCGGATATTACGGTTACATGACGCCGCAGAACCCGACGATTCCTGCGCTTGCGGATGACGTGGTGTACGTATCGACGGGCCAAGGCGCGGATTGCGCGATTGACGCCAACGCGGGGCGCATCATGTGGCTGTCGATTAACGAGTCTTCAAAGAAGCAGCGCAACCCGAATGAGTTTTACCAGCCGAACTTTGAGACAACGCCGAGTTGGCGCATCAACCCGCCGCTGGTGTGGGCGGACAAACTGGTGACGTTTGAGCCGGGGGGCAACGTGCGCATTTATGATCGCTGGCAGGGCAAGCTGCATCGGGCGATTGCACGCAAGGACCTGGGCGATGCGGACATTACGGCGGGGATTGTGGGCGGGCGGTTGATCACGGTTGGCAAGCAGATCGTGGCGACGGATGTTGAAACGACCAAGCGTGTGTGGGTGGCAGATGCGCCGGATAACCGCACCACGGGCCGGATGATGGGGCGGCCGTTCATGGCGCTGAACCTGCTGTATGTGCCCTTTGAGAAGGGCCTGCTGATGGTGAACACGGCGGCGGATGCGGAGGCCCGCATCGCGAACTTTACGGTGTGGCCGAAGGTCGATCGCACGGACAAGGAAGAGTTCGGGAAGCCGGGCAATTTGCTGGTGACGACCGAGCAAGTCATCGTGATCAACGACGAGGAGATTGCGGGTTATTCACGCTGGGAGACGGCGCGGGACAACCGGTTGGCACGGATCAAGGCTGAGCCGAACAACCCCGAGCCGTACCTGGCATTGGCGGAAATCGCGTTTCGCACGAACCACATGGACGTTGCGAAGGAGAACATGAAGAAGGGCGTCGAGTTGATTGTCGCCCCGGACGCGAAGGCGAATGGTGAGTTGGTGGGGCGGTTCTACCGGACGAATCTGAATTTTTGTGAGCAGTTGCTGGGCAAGAATGAAGTGGAACTGCGCGACCAGTCGCGGTTCTTCTATGAGCAGGCAAAGGCGACCGCGCGGGACAGCGAGCAGCAGGCGGAGTGGCGTCTGTCGATGGCGCAGCTAGCGCGGGCGCAGAAGCAGTTTGACGAGGCGGCGCAGTTGTATGCCGAGGTTCTGGTGGACAGCGGCATGCGGGCGGCGCAGTACCGGCGGGGCGATCAGCTAAGCCGGGCCGGCGTGAGTGCCGAATCGTCGATGCGGACGCTGCTGGAACTGAGTCCGGACTCCTACAAGCGCTTCGAGGAGCAGGCGGCGGCGTTGCTGGCGCGGGCGCGAGACGGCAAGGATGTGTCGGCGCTTTTGTCGATCATTGAGAGTTATCCGAACAGCAAGGCGTCGCAATCGGCGGCGGGCATTGCGGCGAAGCTGTATGCCGACCGCGGGGATTTTGACCAGCAGATCAAGACGCTGCTGTGGCTGTACCGGCGCGTGCCGGCATCCGAGCGGGGCGCGATCACGAGCGACCTGGCGGTTGCGAATTTGAACAACAAGCGTTTTGCGGCGGCGGTCGGCTGGACCGAACGCGGGCTGCGGCAATTCAAGGATCACCGGTTTGCGCACGAGGGGAAGACGATCAGCTTTGCGGACTTCCGGCAGCAATTGGCGTCGTCGGGGTTGGCAGCGAGCGAAGGGCGCCGGCCGTCGTTGCCGGAACCGCCGCGTGGTGAGCGTGGCACGTTGGGCAATGCGCGATTTGATAATGCATCGGTGATGAAGATCAATGCGAGCGGCGAGCCGGAGAACTTCACGGTATCGCAGGGGCGGTTGCTGACGCCGGTGGAGACGCAGCTTGCGTATCGGCGGCCAGAGGGATTCTTCACGTGGCAGAACGGCAGCCTGGCGATGTACACGGCGGGTTCGGCCAATGCGCGCTGGACCGTGGAACTGCCGGTGCGGACGAATGTCATCATGCTGGGCCATAGCGGCAAGATTGCGGTGCTGGCGCATGCGTCGGGGATTATTGGGGTGGATGTGGAGAGCGGCAAGGTCGCGTGGACGCGGGCCTTGACGGTTGCGCCGGAGGATCTGAACCGTGCGGCGGAGAATGCCGAGCGCATCCGCAATAACGCCCTTGCCCGTGGTGCGGCCGACGGTCGATTTGTCGGCGGCCAGGTGATGATCAACGGGCAGATGATGGTTATGGATGTGAACGGCAACTATGTGCCGGTTTCGAACATGTCGGGGCCGGATGCGGAAGCGGCGCGGGCGACGGCCATTGCATCGCTGGGGCGTCCGACCTTCAGCACGTTGCGCTTGGTAGGGAATCGCGTGATTGCGGCGTTGCCGAAGGGCGCTGGCAGCGAGCTTGCGGCGTTTGATATCACAACGGGCGAACCGACATGGAAGAATGGCGAGAACGCCGTTCGCGTGACGATGCCTGATGGCCTGACAACGGTGCTGAGCGGGACCGAAGATCGCCTAGTAGCACAGGTGGATGAAGGGACCAAGGGCACGTCGACGCTGGTTGTGGTTGAGACGGACAGCGGCAAGTGGCGGCGTCAGCTGAAGGTTGATGACGATCGCGTGCTGTGGCGCACGGTGTCAGAGGATGGCACGCTGTTTGTCGTGACGAACGACACGGTGTGTGCGTTTGATTTGTTTGCGGAACAGGACCAGCCGATCTGGCGGCGCGATAATCTGCGGACGCGGCACCCGGGCGCGACGGCGTTGACACTGGACGGCCTGGTGGTTGTGAATACGCAGAACGAATTGGTGTGCGTGGCATCTGACAGCGGCGAGACTCGCTGGCCGTTGCCGCCGCAGCAACCGGCGCGGATCGAAATTCCGCAGGCGCAGGGGCAATTGCAGACGATTCGGGCCACGGTGGATGGCGACAACATCATTTACAAGGCGCCGACGGGCATGGCGGTCTATCGCAGCACGGATGGCGAGTTGCAGTGGCGCACTGTGGATATCAGCAACAACCCGACGCCGCCGATTCAGTCGGTGCTGCTGTCGGAGCCGTACGTGATTGGTTTTGCGATGGGACCGGTGCAGAACGCGACGCGGGCCGTGCAGTTCATGCTGTATGAACGCAAGGGCGGCAAGCTGTGCCTGAATCAGCCGCTGACACGGTCGGTGGGCACGCGCGAAGGGCCGCCGGTGAACAACTGGCAGGTCATCGATGACGGCATCGTGTTCGAACTTGGCGGCGGCAAGAGCACTTCGGGGATATACGTGCTCAAGGCGCAGAAGTAATCAGGCCTGCGGGTCGACGATGCGAACGGCCTCTTCTTCTGCGATCTCGGAGACGCCGCGGTCGGAGCGCGATTCCTCGGTCTCGGCCGCGGGGACGGTTTCGGGCGGAAGGCTGGGCAAGGTGTTCAGGCGATCGATGAGGAGCCGGAGTTTGGCCAGGCTGCGGCGGTCGAACTTGAGCACGACGCGCGGGTAGTGGGGGACGAGAGTTTCTTCGTCGAAGGTCTGGGTGGCGCGGGTTTCGATCTGGCCGCCGAGCAGAATTGATGCAAATTCTTTGTTGAGTTCCGCGAGTTCAGCAGGGGTGGGGGCGTGCTTGACGCGCAGGAACAGTTCGTCCTTGACGTAACGGCACGAGTGGTAGTTGCGGTAGAACTCGCTGATGTGTTCGACGCCCTTGGCGGGGTCATCGGTGACGAAGTAGAGGGCGGTGTCTTCGGGGCTGATGAGGCCGGTCTGCAGCAGGTGTTCGCGGATGAAGTGGTCCCAGCCACGCCAGTAGGAACCGCCGGTTTCTTCGATGAGGACGATGGGCAGCGGATCGCAGCGGCCGGTTTGGACGAGGGTGAGGACTTCGAAGCCTTCGTCGTGCGTGCCGTAGCCGCCGGGGAAGAGGGCGATGGCGTGGGTCTCTTTGACGAACATCAGCTTGCGCGAGAAGAAGTAGCGGAAGTGAATGAGTTTTTCGTCGCCTTCGATGATGGCGTTGGTTTTCTGTTCAAAGGGGAGCTTGATGGCGACGCCGAAACTGGCGGGCTTGCCGGCGCCTTCGTGGCCGGCGGCCATGATGCCGCCGCCGGCGCCGGTGATGACCATGAAGCCATTGTCGGCGAGCATGCGGCCAAAGAGAGCGGCCTGTTTGTAATTGGGGTGGTCTTCGGGTGTGCGTGCGGAGCCGAAGACGGAGACCTTGCGGCGGCTGCGATAGGGTTTGAAGACTTTCAGGGCGTAGCGCAGTTCTTTGAGAGAGCGCGACATGAGCTTCATCTCGCCGCGGCCGGGCTGGTCGGTGGCGAGTTTGAGGACGGTTTGAAGCATTTCGGCCGCGAGGTCACGGTCGGTCGTAATGTTTGCCGCATCGAGCAGCGCCAGGATCTGCGGGTCTTTCACCGCTTCGGTAGAACGCATTGTTTGAGACCTTTCAGTCAGACGAACTTGGAAAGAATACGCACGCCTCGGCATTTAGCAACCAAAAACAGATGTGGCGAGCGGATTGGTTGCGGGTACAATGATGTGCTTGCGGAGTTTGCGATGATACCGATTCTTGAATGGCCGCGTGATGCGAAGAAGATTGAGGCGCTGCGGGCGAAACTTTCGCTGAAGCCGCTGCTGCTGGAAGGCCTGGACGACGAGACCGGGGACAACCAGGCGAAGTTTGATACGGTGCGGGCAGTGCTGCGCGATGTGCAGGCGTGCGGCGACGCTGCGTTGATCGAGTTGACGAAGAAATTCGACAAAGCGGATTTGACCGCTGAGGCGATTCGCGTGCCGTGGAGCATGGTGGAGAAGGCGCTGAAGGGGGCGGACAAGAAGTTTGTGCGGGCGCTGGATGTGGCGATCGACAATTTGCGGCGCTACCAGCAGGCGATGATGGCCAAGACGCCGGAGCCGATCGCGGTGATGGTGAACGGCAAGGCGACCGGGGGGAAACTGGGCGTGAAATTTACCCCGCTGGAGCGCGTGGGCCTTTACGTGCCGGGCGGCGCGGCGGCGTATCCGAGCAGCGTGCTGCACACGGCGGTGCCGGCACAGGTGGCGGGGGTGAAGGAAATGTGTCTCTGTTCACCGATGCGTGGCGGGACGATTGCGCCGGCCGTGCTGGTTGCGGCGGCGAAGGTTGGCATCACGGAGATCTACGCAGTGGGTGGGGCGCAGGCGGTGGCCGCGATGGCGTTCGGCACGGCCTCGATCAAGGCGGTGGATAAGATCGTCGGACCGGGCAACACGTATGTGCAGTTGGCGAAGAAGGAACTGTACGGGGTGGTGGATATTGATTCGTTCGCGGGGCCGAGCGAAGTGATTGTACTGGCCGACAGCACGGCGAATGCATCGCAGGTGGCAGCGGAACTGTTGGCGCAAGCCGAGCACGCGCCGGGCAGTTGCTTGCTGATCACGGCAAGTGAACGGTTGGCGAAGAATGTGGGCATGGAGTTGGAGTCGCAGTTGCGGGAACTGTCGCGCGAGCCGCTGACCCGCGAAGCGTTGAAGTTTGCCAGTGCGATTATCATCACGGGTGATCACGAGGCCGCGCTGGCGCTGACCGATGCTTTTGCGCCGGAGCACTTGCAGATCACGACGACCGACAGTCGCGGCGATGCGATGCGAATCAAGCACGCCGGGGCGATCTTTGTTGGAGCGTATACGCCGGTGGCGGCGGGCGATTATCTCGCCGGGCCGTCGCACGTGCTGCCGACGAGCGGCACGGGTCGGTTCTTCTCGGGCCTTTCGGCGGACAGCTTCAGAAAGCGTACGAGCCTGATTGAGTATGATGCCGCCAGCCTTGACGGTTTGGGCGAGGCAATTGTGGACTTCGCGACGGTCGAGGGCTTCGATGCGCACGCGCGGTCGGTTTCTGCACGCATGACGAAGAATGGCTGAGACACCTGACAATTCACCGCTGGGCCTGATCGCGGGGCAAGGCGCGCTGCCGATCATTACGGCCCATGGCATTAAGGCGGCGGGGCGGCGGCTGGTTTGCGCGGGATTGTCCGGGCAGTACCGGCAGGAGCTGCCGGCGATGTGCGATGTTTTCAACAAGGTTGGCCTGATTCGGTTGAACCAGTGGATACGGGTGCTCAAGCGACATGGCTGCCGGCAGGCGGTGATGGTGGGGCGCGTGGGCAAGGCGGAGATCTACGAGCCGTTCCATCTGTTTCGGTATGTGCCGGACTGGCGGACGGCGCGGGTGTGGTTTGTGCGCACGCATGGGGACCGGCGTAACGATGCATTGTTGCGCGGCGTGGCGGACGAGTTACAATCGGGGGGCATTGAATTGATTGACGGGAGGCCATTCGTGGCGGAAGCGTTGGCGACAGCGGGTGTGATGACGAAGCGCAAGCCCAGCGCGGAAGTGCAGCGGGATGTGGATTTCGCGTGGCCGCTGCTGCGCCGGGTGAATGAGTTGTTGATCGGCCAGGCGGTGGCGTGCCGGGACCGGGAGATATTGGCGGTGGAGGCGGTGGAGGGGACGGATCAATTGATCGAGCGCGCGGGAAAGTTGTGCAAACGCGGCGGGTGGGTGCTGTGCAAGGCCGCGAACCCGAACCAGGACATGCGGTTTGATGTGCCCACGGTGGGGGTGGCGACGATTGAGAATCTGCACAAGCATGGCGCGGCGGCGCTGGTGCTGGAGGTGGGGCGGACGATCATGCTGGAGAAAGAACAACTCCTGCAGCGTGCCGATGAACTCGGGCTTGTCGTGATTGGCCGCGAGTAACGGACGCAATTGCCGACAAACCAGTCTCTCGTTAAACTGTCCGGTCTTGGCCCGAAGGTTGGTAATCAGGCGGCGGGCGAGCGGAAAACACAAAGGAATCGCATGAAAATTCTGTTGACGACGACCAGTTTTCAGGACACACCGGGCAAGCATCACGAAGTTCTGGCAGCGAGTGGTTTTGAGGTGGTTCGCGCACGCGGGCCGCTGACCGAGGCGCAGACACTGGACCTGGTGAAGGACGGCAGCTTTGACGGTTTGCTGAACGGCGACGATCACATTACGGCGAAGGTGATTGATGCGGCGGGTCCGAAGCTGAAGGTGATCGCCAAGTATGGCATCGGTCTGGATTCGATCGATGTGAAGTATGCCACGAGCAAGAAGATTCCGGTGCTGTTCACGCCGGGCGTGAATCACACGACGGTGGCAGAACATACGTTTGGCCTGATGATCGCACTCGTGAAGCATTTTTGGGTGCATCTAAAATCGACCAAGAGCGGCGGCTGGAAGCGCATCACGGGCAATGAGCTGTATGGTAAGAAGATTGCCGTGCTGGGCGTTGGCCGCATTGGCAAGGAAGTGATCAAGCGGGCGCGGGCCTTTGATATGAAGGCTGTGGGTTATGATCTGTATTGGGATGATGAGTTTGCGAAGCTGTGCGATGTGCAGCGTTGTCACACGATTGAGGAAGCGGTCAACGATGCGGACGTGATCAGTCTGCATATGAACCTGAACGATGAGAATCGCGGGTTTATCAACAAGGCGTTTATCAGCAAGTTGAAGAAGGGGGCGATCATCATCAACACGGCGCGGGGCGGGTTGGTGAATGAGGCGGACATTGCCGAGGCCTGCAAGAGCGGGCAGTTGGGCGGGTATGGCACGGACGTGCTCGATCACGAGCCGCAGAAGGAAGGCCATCCGTTCACGCAGATTGATAACATTTTGGTGACGCCGCACGTGGGCAGCCGGACGTTTGAGAGTGTGGAGCGGCAGGCGTTGCGGGCGGTGCAGAACATCGTGGAATACCTGAAGGGCGGCAAGGACTACATTCAGGCGAACAAGTTTTAAGTTGATCTAGATTTCGAACCACAGAGGACACAGAGGGCACAGAGATGCTTCAAACGTCCTCTGTGATCTCTGTGTCCTCTGTGGTGCATTATCCGTTCGGAGCATAAGCAATGGCGCAAGCAGTAGCAGATGTGGGCTTGATTGGTCTCGCCGTGATGGGTGAGAACTTGGCGTTGAACATCGCCGATCATGGTTACAAGGTTGCGGTGTATAACCGCACGACCGAGGTGATGAAGAAGTTCATCGCCCGCGAGAACCCGCCGGGCGGGCTCGTGGGGTGTGAGACGCTCAAAGAGTTTGTCGATGCGATCAAGAAGCCGCGGAAGATTATTATCTTGGTGAAGGCTGGCGGCGCGGTGGATGCCGTGGTGAAGCAGCTCATCGAGACGGGCATTGATAAGGAAGACATTGTCGTTGACTGCGGCAACAGCTTGTGGACGGACACGATTCGCCGCGAGAAGGAGTATGCCGACAAGTGTCGGTTCTTCGGCAGCGGCGTATCGGGTGGCGAGTTGGGGGCGCGGTTCGGGCCGTCGATGATGCCGGGCGGTCACCCGGATTCATGGCAGCATTTGAAGCCGATTTGGGAAGCGGTTTCGGCGAAGGTCGACGCGAAGACCGGCAAGCCGATGGAGAATTATGCGCCGGGCAAGCCGGTTGTCGGCGGCGTGCCGTGCACGGCCTACATTGGTCCGAACGGCGCGGGCCACTATGTGAAGATGATTCACAACGGCATCGAATACATCGACATGCAGTTGATCTGCGAAGCTTACACGCTGATGAGCAACCTGCTGGGCATGAAGGCCAACGAGATCGGCAAGGTGTTTGAGCAGTGGAACCAGGGCGACTTGGACAGCTATTTGATTCAGATCACGGCGGACATCCTGCAGCAGCAGGATCCGGTGCATAAGGATGGTTTCCTGGTGGATTACATCCTCGACACCGCCGGGCAGAAGGGCACGGGCAAGTGGACGAGCGTGAATGCGCTGGACATGGGCATTCCGGCGAATGCGATTGCGGAAGCCGTGTTTGCACGGTGCCTCTCGGCGCTGAAGGATGAACGCGTTGAAGCGAGCAAGCATTTGAAGGGCCCGGCGGCGAGCTACAGCGGCGATCGCAATGAGCTGATCAACGCGATTCGCGATGCGCTGTACTGCTCGAAGATCTGTGCGTATGCCCAGGGCTTCCAGCTGATGCGCGAGGCGCAGAAGGAATACAAGTGGAAGCTGAACTTTGCGGAGATCGCTTCGATCTTCCGCGGCGGGTGCATCATTCGCGCACGCTTCCTGCAGAAGATTACCGATGCGTACACGCTGAATGGCGAACTGGTGAACCTGCTGCTGAATCCGTACTTCAATGAGCAGATTCAGAAGGGGCAGGGCAACTGGCGCAAGATCGTGGCGCTCTCGGCGACGAACGGCGTCGCGGCTCCGGCGTTTATGTCGGCGCTGGCTTACTACGACGGTTATCGTGCGGCACGGTTGCCGGCGAACTTGCTGCAGGGGCAGCGCGATTACTTTGGTGCGCATACCTATGAACGCACCGATTCGCCGCGCGGCAAGTTCTTCCATTTGGATTGGCCGGAGAAAGGCCGCCCGCAGATCGACATCATCCCGGGCTCGGGTGGTGGTCACTGAGCGTGTTTATTGTCGAACCCCGCGAATGCGGGGTTCGATCTTTTTGATAGAGGAATCTCACAATCATGGCGACGAATTTTCTGGTTCCGGTGAAGTTGCACAATGACCTGGTAGCGGCGGCATATCGGCATCGCGGCTACAACGCTGATGAAGCGGCGGCGGGTGCGCGGTTCAGCGAATTGACTGCTTGGCATGGCATTAAGACGCACAATGCGATCAAGGCCCTCCACCTCGATGAACTCTTCGGCTCCAAATCCGGCGGGTGCAAGCCCAATGCGCAGATCAAGAAGTTGCCGAGCAAATACAAGGCGACGCAGAAGTGGGATGCGCAGCGCAAGCTGGGGCAGGCTGTGGCATATGAAGCCATGGACACGTGCATGAAACTGGCGGACGAGTATGGCGTGGGCATCGTCGCGGTGGATAACGCGTTTCACTATCTGTGGGGCGGCGGTTATGTGATCGATGCGGCCAACAAGGGGTACATTGCTTACACGGCGTGCACGGCGGCGCTGGCGGAAGTGGTACCGTTCGGCGGGCGCTTCCCGACGCTGGGCACGAACCCGCACTCGTGGGGTTTCCCGACCAAGGACATCCTGGGCTATTCGATTTGCATCGACTGGGCGACGAGCATCGTGGCGATGGGTCGCATTCAACAGTTTGTGCGTGAGAACAAGCCGATCCCGGAAGGCTGGGGCGTGGATGAGAATGGCAACCCGACGACGGATCCGAATAAGGTGAAGGCGCTGTTCCCGTTTGGGCAGCACAAGGGGTACGGCCTGTCGCTGATTGATGAACTGTATGCGGCATACATCGGCGGTTCGCTGCCGACGATTCGCAACCGTTGGGACAAGGTGCCGAGCGGCGAGAAGGGCACGTGCTGCTTCTACTTCCAGTGCATTCGGCCGGATGCGATCAGCGGTGACAACTTTGCGGCGGGTCGCAGCCAGAACGACAACGTGAAGGCCGTGCTGAATGACATACTTGGGCACGGCAATGAGAAGTGCATGCTGCCGGGGCAGTTGGAGGCGCAGGGCGCGGCCCTGAGCGCCAAGCACGGCGCGCTGGTATTTACGCCAGCGGAAGTGGATGCGCTCAAGCATATTGCGGATGAATGCGGTTTTGCGTTCGACAAGGCGTCATTGAAATCGGTTGAAATCTAAAGCAGGAAACGAAGGAAATACCATGTACAAAGGTTTTGATATCGCGGGCAAGGTGGTTTTGGTCACGGGCGGCACGAGCGGGATTGGCAAGGCGATTGCCATGGGTTGTGCGGCTTCGGGGGCGAAGGTGGTGGCGGGTTCGACCAATCCGGACAAGGTTGCGGCGATGAAGGCCGAGTTGGGCGCCGGCCACGAAGCGACGCCGGTGAATGTGGCGGACGAAGCCAGCGTGAAGGCCGCGTTCGATTTCACTGTGCAGAAGTTTGGCCGCGTGGATGCGGTGGTGAACGCGGCAGGCGTGATCAAGAAAGAGCCGTCGATTGAGATGAGTGTGGCGGAGTTTCGCCGCATTGTGGACATCAACCTGACGGGCACGTTTATTGTGAACCAGCAGGCCGGCCGCGTGATGAAGGACCAGGCGCCCGCCGCGAACGGCGAGCGCGGATCGATCGTCAACATTGCGTCGTTGAACAGCTATATCAGCCTGACGCAGGTGCTGGCGTACGCTTCGAGCAAGAGCGGCGTGCTGGGGATCATTCGCGGCCTGGCGAATGAGTGGGCGCAGTATGGCATTCGTGTGAATGGCATCGCGCCGGGCGTGTTTCCGACGGATCTGAACCGCAAGTTGATCGAAGGCACCCCGCGTGGTGAGTTCTTGAAGGCGCACACGCCGCAGGGACGTTTTGGCATGGCGGAGGAACTCGTCGGCGCGGCGATCTACCTGATTAGCCCGGCGGCGAGCTACACCAACGGCCACACGATTATTGTGGATGGCGGCTTTTTGACGCGTGGCGTTGGCGTGTGACGCCGGCACGATACAGAAGATTCCGAGAATATCCGACAAATTAGTCTGGCTATTTGCCGAACACCACTCTAAGCTGGCGTTGTGAATATTCTGCATGTTTTTCCGGCCTTTCCAGAGAGTTACTGGAGCTACCGCACAGCGGTGGAGTTGATTGGGCGGCGTGCACTGTTGCCGCCGCTCGGGCTTCTGACACTCGCGGCGTTGTTGCCTGGGCATTGGAAGCAGCGGCTGGTGGATGAGAACGTTGCGCCGGTTACCGCTGCGGATTTGGAATGGGCGGACTACGTTTTCGTGGGGGGGATGGGCGTGCAGTGGGTACAGGCGAAGGACGTGATCGCCCGCGCCAAGGCAGCCGGCAAAAAGGTGGTTGGGGGCGGCCCACTGTTTCTGGCGGGCTATGCATTGTTTCAGGAGGTCGATCACTTCGTGTTGAACGAAGCTGAGCTGACCATGAAGAATTTTGTGGCGGACCTGGAGAATGGGTCGGCGAAGCGCATGTACCGGTCACGCGACTTCGCGGATATGACACATTCGCCGACGCCGCTGTGGGGTCTGGCAGATTTGTCGAAATATGCACTGGCCGGCGTGCAGTATTCGCGGGGCTGCCCGTTTGATTGCGATTTCTGCAATGTGACGGCGATGCTGGGGCGCAATCCGCGCATCAAAGCCGCCGGGCAGATTATCGCCGAGTTGGATGCGCTGCGTGCGGCGGGTTGGCGGGACCGGGTGTTTTTTGTGGACGACAACTTGATCGGCAACAAGCGGCACCTGCGCGATGAGTTGCTGCCGGCGTTGATCGAGTGGCAGGAGCGCAATGGCCATTGGCCGCTGATCACGCAGGCGTCGATTAACCTTGCGGATGATGAGCACCTGATGGAGCAGATGGTGCGGGCCGGTTTTGATACGGTGTTTGTCGGCGTGGAGTCGAGCGACCCGGCCAGCCTTGAGGAGTGCCAGAAACGCCAAAACCGCAACCGAGACCTGATCGCGGACATCAAGAAGATGCAGCGAGCGGGGCTTGAGGTGCAGGCAGGCTTTATCGTGGGGTTCGATCACGACACGGAGGGAACCTTTCAGGAGCAGGTCGATTTCATACAGGCCTCGGGGATTGTGTCGGCCATGGTGGGGCAGTTGCAGGCGCCGCCGGGCACGAAGCTGCGCACGCGCATGGCGATGGAGGGCCGGCTGCGTGGCATCACCTTGGGCGACAACACGGATGGCACAACGAATATCATGCCTGTGATGGGCGTGGAGAAACTGCGTGCGGGTTATGCGTGGATGCAGGGCGAGTTGTACAGCCCGCGCCGCTATTACCAGCGTGTGAAAACGCTGCTCAAGAACTTCCCGAACCCGCGGCACCGCCGGCCGGTGACGTTTAACCGGTGGCGGGCGTTGCTCCGGGCGCTTTGGCAGTTTGGTGTTACCGGTGCTGAGCGGGTGGAGTTCTGGCGCTTGCTGGCCTGGGTGCTGAGATGCCGGCCGCAACTGCTTGCTCATGCCATACGGTTGGCGGCAGTGGGGCATCATCAACGGCTGATTGCAGAGAGAATCGCACGGGAGGCAAGCACCGCGGCCGCACCGATGCCGATGATGCAACTACCGCTGGCCACGATGCGATGACGGTCAACCGGGGAAGCGGTAGAATCTCCGTCGATGGCGCTCGGTGCTGTGGGCATCGGGGCAATGTGTAGGCAAAGGCGAACCGTGGCACTTCCCGACGTATTCCTTATCGGCGACTCGATTCGCATGGGCTACCAGGAGGCGGTGCGCCGCGAACTTCAGGATGTGGCCACCGTGTTGGGGCCCGAGGTGAATGGCGGCCACAGCGTGAACGTACTGATGCACCTACACCTGTGGGTGCTGAACCGCAAGCCACAACCGGCAGTGGTTCATCTCAACACCGGTTTGCATGATATCAAGACGATTTACTACGGCAGTCGGACGCCGTTGGTGCCGATTGCGCACTATCGCGAGAATTTGCGGACGCTGCTGGGCACGCTCCAGCAGCGTACCTCGTGCAAACTCGTCTTTGCGACCACAACGCCGGTCATCGACGATGTCGCCAATCGCCAGCACGCGCAGTGGCAGGATTTTTGTCGCTTCAACAGCGATGTTGTTGCGTACAACGAGGTGGCGGTCGCCGTGTGCCAGGAGTTTGGCGTTCCGGTGAATGATCTGTATGCCTTGGTGCAGCAGCATGGAGCTGCGCAACTGCAAAGCGGCGACGGCGTCCATTTCAGTCCCATGGGGTGTGAGGTGCTTGGCAAAGCGGTAGCGCTGGCTGTCCGATCGATGCTGTAACGTGAGGGGCTCATGCTCTTAAATGGCTTGTGGCAGGCTGGCATCAATCGCCGCTACGACCGGGACGCCCGTGTCCCTGGTTTGGTGACAGATCCACGGGAAGTGACGCCTGGCGATCTCTGGTACAAACGTGACGTCACGCTGCCGCAGGGGGCGTGGAGCAAGGCTACGCTGGTGTTAAATGGGGCACGCTTTCGGCCGCGGGTGTTTGTGAATGGCACGCCGGTGTCCGCAGCAGAAGGGGGGATGACGCGCACGCGCCATGTGCTGCAACACGATGCGGTGAAGCCAGGCGCGACGATTACGATCGAAATTGCGTTGGCGTCGCTTAGCGATGTGCCGGTGGGTGATGCGTCGCGCATCCCGCCGGCAGATCATTGGCGATCGAACATTTCGAGCTGCCTGTGGGATGATGTGCGGATCGAGTTTGGCGAGCGGCGGCCCATCGCGCCGCCGAAGCGAAAGTTCGGCATCCGCGGCAAGCACTTTGAATTGGACGGGCAGCCGATACGCCTGCGGGCCGGTTCGGTGGTGTGGCATCGCTGGTGCCGCGATCCTGAAGCCGGGCCGACTGGACTGGCGTGGGACGAAAGCTGGTTTGAGCAGAATATTCTGTTGTCCTTGAAATCGCTCGGCGCGAACACGATTCGGTTTCACTTGGGCATGCCACCGGAGCGGTTTTTACGCTTGTGCGACAACCACGGGATGTTGGTGCAGGCCGAGTGGTCGTTCTTTCACAACATGGACGGCACACGTGAATCGCTGGTGGAGCAGTGGCGTAACTGGCTCGACTTGTGTTCGGAGCATGAGAGCGTGGTGTTGATTCACGCCTACAACGAATACGAAGGGCCCGAAACGGCACTGGCACTCGAGGTCATCAACCAGCTTGCCGCTGAGTACCCGCACTTTGTTTTCAGCTATAAAGACGTGATGCACCCGCACAAGTATTGGTGGTCGCTGTTTGAGAACGTCGGGTGCTATTACGACAGCGTCGAGGAGTTTCCGCAGCCGATCATGGTGGACGAGTTTGGCGGCAACTACCTTGATGGACGCGGCGAGCCCGGTGGTTACCCGACAGTACGCGAATCGATGTTGCGCTTTCTGGGCCGCCACCATACGCTCGATCAGCGTTTGCAGTTGCAGTGTGAATCGTGGTCGCGCGTCGCTGAATACTGGCGTAGGCTCGACGGTGGGGGCGCGGCGGGCTTCTCACCGTTTCCGATGCTTGCCAGCCCAGCAGATGGCAACCACCTCTTCATGGGCTCGTTGCGCGAGGCGCAGCCGAAGCCGGTGTGGGCGAGTCTGGCGGCGTGCTACTCGCCGATCAGTGCGAGTCTTGATTTGTGGGACCGGAACTTCGAGCCCGGCACTGATTGCGCGTGGCGCATCATGCTGTCTAACGAGACGGGCGGGCGCGTCCTTGTAAGTGGGCGCGTCGGCGTGCAGCAGCGCCTCGCGCCACCCGGCGTGCAAGTGCCAGCGCCGGAAGCAGGTACGAGAATCAGCGCGGACGTAGGCTCCTTTGCCTCACGAGACGTGATCGTGCGTGTGACCGTGCCATGCCAGCCCGGCGCTTACGATGCCTTCGCCGTCACGGACTCACCGGTCGCGGGTGTGACGCACGCGATCATTTCGAGTTGGCGCATCAACGTTGTCGAACCAAAGTTGCTCACGGCGTTGTCGATGGCGAAGGTGCATGTGCCCGACTACGACATTGGGCTTGCCGAGGCCTTGCGAACGGCTGGCGTGTCTCTGGCCGATGCTGACGCGGCGCATGTGATCGCGACGAGTATCTGCACGTGGCAGCGTCTTGCCGCCGGCGAAGACGCGCTGCGCGAGTGGCTCGCATCTCACCTGCAACGCGGCAAACACGTCGTGATGCTTGATGTCGGCCCGCGGCCGCTCGGCGAAGGCTACCCGGACCCGGACATTGTGCGGAATCTCCAGGGCCAGCCGCGCGTGGCCGAGAAGGTCGAGCAATTCGAACTTTTCGCCGGACTGAAGCTGGTCAGCAGGCGGTTGCCGGAGCCCGAAAGTTGCATTCATCCGAGCGAAGACGCGAGCAGCAACGATTTGTGGTTCAATCTGCCGCGGGAGGCGACGCAGCTCTGGAACGGCTTGCGTGGGGGGCTGATTGTGCCGGCCAGCGATCTGGAATTGATCGGTCTGAGTCCGGCGGCATTTGAATCGGCATGGCAAAGCCGCGGCGCAGACATCGCAGCGTTGCGTGCCGGCAACTACTTCGCCTACGAACTCGCCGGCTATTTTGAGTTCTCGACCGGTGAGAGCGACGCAGCGGTCAAACGGCTGAAAAGCCGTGTGAAGTTCCTCGTTGATGATGCACCGGCGCTCGCTATGGCGATCAACCCTAACGCGCCCGTGCGAACGCACGGGTTGTCAGAGATGCTGGCTGCCAGCGCGACGGGACAGGCTCAGCGTGTCGTGCCGCTGGTGAACGCGGGCAAAAATCTCACCCGCGTGCCGGTTCTTCGGGTGGAGTTTGATCCTGGGCACGGCCGTCTTATCGTCTCGCAGTTGCTTACCGCCAATCGCATCAATCGCGGCTTTGCTGAGCCTGGCGCTTACGGTCTGCGCTATGACCCCGCTGCGCTGCAGTTCACGCTGAACATGATCGCCGCGGCGCTCAGATGAACAGCTTGGGCAGATATTCTGGCGCATCGCTGAATGGCCTTTGCACTCCGAGTCGCACGGCGTACATGGCCTCGTGCGCGGCTCGTGCGGCGGTAGCCGAATCTTCGTAGGGGCGATTACAAACGTCGATGAAGCCGATCTGGTAGTTCTCGCCGTCGAAGCGGCCGAGCGCGCTCTGGTCGTACATCTGGAAGTAATGCACGCCGATGCACGCGGGATTGGCGGCGGCATCTTCGAGATAGATACGATAAGCGCGGCCGCGATCGGCCTGCGTGGGCACATGGCCGATGCCGCTGGCGGGTAGACCTGCATCAAGGGCGCCAAAGTGCCATTCGCCTGCAAGCACGGGGCGTTTCAGTGCGGACGCGATGCGCTTGTACTGTTCACCGGGAATGCGTTCGGAGTAGGCGTTGAGGCTAAAGACATCAAAGCATGACATGCCAGTGAGACACCATTCCGGCGGGACGGTGTAGTAACGTGCGCCCAGGTTCATGTGCTGCGGGTCAACTTTGCGGCAGGCCTCGGTCATCGTGCGATAGAGCTTGTCGACCATGACGGTGGAGAATGCCGTGAGATCTTCGTAGGCCTGCGGGCCCAGGTGCCTGGTCCAATGGCCTGTGGCGACATCTTCAAAGGTGCAGGCGACGCCCCATTTCTCACTAAGCGTGGCCGCGGTGCCGTAGCGTTCACGCAGCCACGCGGCGAGAGCGGTCCGCGTCTCGGAACGCTCATTGTTGTAGATCATGCCGAGGGCGGGCGTTTCCTGGGCGAAGCCCCACGTCGGTTCATTCATCAAGAAGTAGCCGATGAATGCGGGATCGTCGCGCGTTTCTTCGAGCTGCTGGGCGTAGGTGGCGCAGTCGGTGGCGAAGTTTGCATGGAACACATCGGGAAAATCGCGGAAGACCTTCGGCGTGGTGGCGAAGTGCTCGTTGAGGGGCCGCACGTAGGGGAAACCCGCCGCCTTGGCTACGCGCCAGTCGCCCCAGTTGGCCAGCGTGTTAAAGCCGAACGCGCGCATCTGGCTCACGCTGATCGTGGCCCAATTCTTAAACCAGTCATCTTTGCCGAATGCGCGGATGTAGTTCGCCACAAAGTACGAAAAGTGCGGCTTGGTGACATGCTTTGCGGTGTTGAAGGCCGCGGCATAGTCGCTTTCACGCGGGGGCAGCCACGTGAGAGCCTTGTCCAGCTGTGTGACATTGGCCTCGCCCCGCGGCGACATGCAGTCGATGCCGGCGGACCAGAACAAATAGCCTTCGGGATCGACCAGCCACCAGCGGCCAGCATCGTCCTGATGCGTGCGGAAGGCGCCCGTGGCTTTGTGCCGTGGGCCCTTCGCAAAGCCGCCCCAGCGTGCGAAGGTGCTCGGCCAACGCTGATGTGGCGCTTCGGCTAGCTGGCGTTGAAGACGCGCGGTGCATTCGGCCGCATCACGAGTACGCGCGGGCCATTGATGCAGCGTTGACTGGCCGAGTTCATCCAGCAGCGGCCCTTTGGGCAAAAGCGGATCGGTGAGCAGAGACGGTTCGTTCACGGTTGCGAGCAGCGGCGTCATCGCCCAGCGGACTTCCTTGTTGCCGTGGCGAAAAAGCGTGAACGTGATGCGATCGACTTTCTCGAGGGAGACACGTTTGCCGCCGGCGCAGGGCTTGAGGTAGGCGCCCTCGCGGTCGTACATCCAGCGGTTCTGATGGACGAAATGCAGTGGCACGCGTACGCGTGCCTGGCAATGGTTGAGGAAGCCGAAGTGCATCTCTGCGAAGTTGTCGGTGCCGGCCTCGTAGAGACTGATCGAGAAGACTGCGAGTTCATCGCCTTCGAGCAACGCATCGCATGTGAGCCACTTGTAGGCCGTCAGTGTGCCAGCGGCGAACCGCATCTCCATGCCGTCGCCGTCCTGGGTCGCGGCGAAGCCTTCGCCGCCAGGCAGAACGCCGGCCGGTTGACGCGTGGCCGTGCCGAGCAGACGATTCACCGCAAGAGTCAATTCGTTCATTCGTTTCTCAATTTAGTAATGCTCGCCGACAGGAAAGGTCATTATGCAAAGCCTCTCGCGTCACCGCCACCTATGGGTCGCGGCAGCTCTTCTGGCTGCGGTTGCGTCCGCTTCCGCGGAAACCATCAAAATCACCAACCACACCAACAGCGCCTACGAGAATGAACTTGTGCGGCTCAAGGCGAACATCGCGACAGTGGATGGGGCGAAGATGCTCGTGCTTGAGGACGGGAAGCCTGTGCCGCACCAGTTGGAAATACCGGCCGGCGACGTGAAGTCGGCCCAGCTCTGGGTGCTGGTGAATCTCGCCAGTAAAGAGTCGAAGACGTATGAAGTGAAGACGGATTCCGCAGCGGCGAAGGCCGACAAACGCGTCAAGGTGATGAAGGATGGCGACAACATCATTCTGGACAATGGCGACATCGGCGTGCGCATTCCGACGAAGGCCGCGCTCGCGCCGGCACCGATCAGTGGCGTGCGCATCAAGGGCGGGCCGTGGCTGGGCGAGGGACGCTGGCAGACGAATCTGCCTGGCGCGGCAAAGGTCGATATCACTGGTGACGGCACGCTGTTTGGGCAGGTTACGCTGAACTATGACTGGACCTCTCCCACGCGCGACCAAGCGGAGGCAAAGAGCAGCCGCATCAACATTCGCGTGATGCCCAATCGACCGGTTGTTGAGATCACTGAATCACACAGCATGGGCGCCGGCAACAGCTGGTCGTTCAATCTCACCGCCAACAATACGATGCCGACGGGCTTTGTGCGCGGCTGGCACAGCGGGCCGTTCCAGGGCAATGAGAATCTGCGTGAAGTGAAGCTGCTGCCCAATGAGCGCCTTGGCAACGTGATCGCCAAGCTGCAGCCCCGGTGGACGCAAGGCTTTGACCAGGCGTGGCAATTCAATGTGGCGAATGACGATCGCATGCTGGGCGCGATCGTCGCCCGCGCCGGCCGCTGGGTCTGGCCGTTCGACAATCTCATTGATGTGACCGTCGATAGCACGGGCAAGATGGCAACGTTGGTGATGCCCACCGGCAAGGGCGGGCGCTTTTGGTATCTCGTTGCGGGTGATCGGGCCTTGGCCGACAAGGGCAAGGAACTGGTGACGCAGTTGGCGTTTCGTCCGCTGGACAAATTGCAGAACGAATACGACCTTGAGTGGCCCGGACAGCCTGCGGGCGGGTTTGAGGGCTTCGACTACTACTCCGGCGGTATCAACCCGACTGGCGGTATCCGCGGCATGGGGCGGAATGCTGTGGCCAATGCAGGCAAGCCCGGCAATCGCAGCACGCTCAGCTCGGTGCAGGCGATGCTCGATCCCGATTGTTATGGCTACTACTACAACCACTGGGGACCGATCAACCCGAACTTTGCGACGGACTTGTTGCGCGTGCCGATCGCACGGACCACGCAGTTGAAGGCGCATCCGAACTTCGAGAAATTCCGCAAGATGGCGGAAGATGCGTTTCGCATGGATGTGGAGCACACGATCACCATGCCCGGTGGGGCGGGGCAAGAGAGCCCGGGCTATACCACGCATGCGATGGGGGCGTGGGCGTCGCTGGCGCCGATCTGCCGCGAGCATCTGGGCTTCGACCCCATGAAATGGCCGCGGGTGCAGGAGGGGGCGCGGTTCATCGTGAAGACCAGTCAACCGTTGGGCGATGGCCAGCGGCGTATTCTGCCGTTGGGAGACACGCATCCGCCGGGCACCGATGTGTTCAAGTTTGCTGAGCAGTTTGGTGTGAAGGAAGACCCGACGAAATGGGTCAGCGAGGAATTTCCGGGTTTTGGCGTCGTGCTGCGCTCGCGCTCCGGCAAGAATGATGAGAACTTCTTCGCCTTTAAGGCCGGGCCGAACCGTGGCCACAACCATGGTGATCAGCTTTCGTTTCATTACGCTGGCGACGGCAGGCGATTGGCGATCGACCATATGTGCAGCTACTCGCCGCGCGCGGACCAGGAGCACATGCACAATCGCGTCGCGTTTTCCACGGCAGACTGGCCTTATGCCAACATCGATGGCCATGAACGTTTGATCGCTTTCAAGACTTCGCCGACGGTGGACGTGGCGATCGGGCAGGTGGAGAGCCCGCGCATTCGCGTGCAGCCGAGGACGCCGCAGGAAACCAAGTGGGATGAGAAGGGCCCGTACGTCTGGTTCAAGAATCCCATCAACTATCGACGAACGGTGGTATTCATCAAAGATCCGGCGGGCAAAGCCTACGACTTCTTTGTGATTCGCGATCAATGGTCGGGCGGTGATGACAAACTGAAGGCGACCTACTGCCTGCATGTGGACAGCAACGTGCTCAACCAGAATGCCTCCACGGTGGATTTCAAGACCATGCAGTTGCTGGTGGCCCACCCACAGAAGGCAGCGTTTGAACGCTTCGACTGGTCATACACCAAGGGCAAGACTGGCGGCAAGGAAGGCTTCGGCGAATCGACTGTTGGTGCACGTTTCACAGCGCCGGCCGACGCACGCGAGTTTGTGACGGTGCTCTACCCCAGCGGCAAGGCCCCCGAGTGGCAGGCCAACGTCAACGGCGTGAAGGTCGGATCGCACACGGTCACGTTTGGGGTAGATGGTGCGGTGAAAGTCGCCGGCGCTGCGACCTTTGAACTTGCCGCCAAGGACATCGACCTCAACCGCAACCAGGGCGATATCGGCTTGTTCGTGCCGGAGTGCGGCTACGACTTCGGCCCGATCCCGCAGTGGTTGATCGATCAACGTGCGAAGAACAACCCGAGCGCGACGCGATAGCCCTAGAACAGCGGAAGTTGCTCACCTTCGGCCAACGGCCTGCGGAACAAACTGCAATTCAATGGCGGCAGATGTGTGTTCAGGCCGAAACGCTCGCAGCCGAGCTTGAACATCTGCGAGAACTGATCGGCAAATTCACCCTCGCCCCGTTGTCGGTTGCCAAAGGTGGAGCGGTAAAGCTCCCCGCCATGCATTTCGCGCACGCGGTTGAGTACCTTCTCGCGCCGGTCCGGAAAGTGCTGCTCCAGTAAGCTTTCGAATAGCTCCTTCATCCCATGCGGGAGACGCAATGCCACATAGCCTGCACTGATGGCGCCCGCATCGCGTGCCGCTTTCATGATGCCCAGCATCTCGTGATCGGTGATTGCCGGAATCACCGGTGCGACCATCACGCCCACGGGCACGCCGGCGTTGGCAAGTTGCTCCACCGCCCACAGCCGCCGCGCCGGCACGCTCGTCCGCGGTTCGAGGATGCGCGTCAGCTGGGAATCCAGTGTGGTGATGGAGATAAACACCCGCATGCCGCCCCAGGCCGCCATGTCGCGTAATACGTCGAGGTCTCTCGCGATGAGCGCGTTCTTGGTCACAAACGATGCGGGATTCTTGAACTCCTGCAGCACCTGCAGGCACTGCCGCGTGAGTCGCAATTTTCTTTCAATCGGTTGATAGCAGTCGGTCACGCCAGAGAAGGCGATGTTCTTCGGCTGCCATGATTTGGCCATCAGTGCGGCACGCAGCAGCGCCGGCGCATCGTGCTTCACCAGTATCCTTGTTTCGAAGTCCAGCCCGGCGGACAGCCCCAGGTATTCGTGAGTGGGGCGAGCATAGCAGTATGCACAGCCATGTTCGCATCCGCGATACGGGTTGATCGAGCAGTCGAACGGAATGTCTGGTGAGTCATTCGTAGCGATGATGCTCTTGGAACTGTCCGGCAGGAACTGCGTACGCGGCGAACATTCTGCTTCGTCGGCCAGCGTCTCGCCAACCGCTTCATAGTGCACTGCTTCAAACCGATTCTTCGGATTGGCGCTGGCCCCGCGGCCGTGAAGAGGATGCAAGTGCAACCGCGAATTGTTCATTTGAACAAAATACGAACCCGCGGAGTCGAAGGCAAGCAAATTCACGAGAACGCGTTATGATGCCGTATCGATACGCGTCAATAGAGGGTTCTCATGGCAAAGACGATTCGATGGGGCATTGTGGGGTGCGGCGATGTCACCGAACGCAAGAGCGGTCCGGGCTTTCAAAAGTCGCGCAACAGCGCACTTGTCGCCGTGATGCGGCGCGATGCCGCCAAGGCCGCCGACTACGCCAAGCGGCACGGTGTGGCGAGCTGGTACAGCGATGCGGATAAACTCATCAGCGATCCGCAGGTAGATGCCGTGTACGTCGCCACGCCGCCGGGCCAGCATGAGTTGTACGCGATGAAGGCGCTCGCCGTCGGCAAGCCCTGCTATGTTGAAAAGCCATTCACGCGCAACGCGCCCGAGGCCGAGCGCATCGTCGCAGCATTTGCCCAGAAGAAAGTGCCATTGTTTGTGGCCTATTATCGCCGTGGCTTGCCGCGGTTTCTGAAGGCACGCGAGATTGTGCAATCGGGGCAGATCGGTACGCTCGCCGCGCTGAACTATCGCTATGCCGATGGGCAGTCGCTGAGTGCGAGGAAGGACAATCTCCCCTGGCGGTTGGTCGCGGAACAATCCGGCGCGGGCATCTTCCTGGATCTGGCCTCGCATGCGTTAGACATCATCGACTTTATGGTGGGGCCGCTGAGCAACGCCACGGGCCATGCTGCCAACATCGCGGGCACGCACGCTGTGGAAGATGTCGTGGCACTCAAGTTTTCCATGCAAAGCGGCGGCATCGGCGCGGCATCGTGGTGCTTCGCCTCCGCGGTGAAGGAAGACATCATCGAGATCACCGGCACGCACGGGCGGATTGTGCTCTCGGTCTTCGGCAATGAGCCGGTGCAACTGCACACGCGCGACGGCGTGCAGACGTTTGATCTGCCGAATCCCGACCCGATCCAGGGCCCGCTGATCCAAACCATCGTGAACGACCTGAACGGCGAGGGGAAGTGCGAATCAACGGGTGTCACGGCCCTACGCACGCAACAGATTATGGATGCTGCCTTGGTGTCCTATTATGGTGGACGTGAGGATGGCTTCTGGCGCCGCCCCTGGCCGGGCGCGCCGAAACTTTGAGGCAGGAAACGCATGCTGAAAAAATGCTTGTGGCTAATGGTGGCGGCGTCGCTATGTGCCGGTGCGCAGGCGGAAACAATTCGCCCGGCGGCAACGCAGCGTTCACCTTTAGACAGTGTGAAACTCGACCAGTCCACGTTTGTCGGCAAGGCGGGCTATTGGCGCGTAGGCAAAGATGTCAAAGGCAACTGGTGGTTTATCACGCCAGAGAACAAACCGTTCTACTATCGCGGCGTAACGAGCATCAATGACGAAGGCACCACTGGCGGCCGACGGGCGCAACCGGGCCGCTACACCGAAGCGACCTCTGCGAAGTATGCGGACGAGAAGGCCTTTGCGACTGCCCAGATCCGCCGCCTGCGTTCGTGGGGATTCAATGCCACGGGCGCCTGGGCCACGCGCGAGTTCTTCGACTTTGAGGTGGACGGCACGACGATGCCCTTCACCGAGGTGCTTGAGTTCGCATACGTCGGCCCGCAGATTCGTGGTGACGGCATCGGGCTGCCGGACGTCTTCGACCCGCGCTGGCAGAAGGCGGGCGACGAGTATGCCAAGAACTTGTGCACCCCGCTGCGCGAAAGCAAAGGGTTGATTGGCTATTTCACGGACAATGAGTTGTCGTGGGCCCAGCCTTCCGAAGAAGACATCGCCGCCCAAAGCGATCCGGAGAAGGCCAAGCTAGTGCCGCCGCGGATGTGGCTGCTGCAGCATTGTCTGTCGCTGCCTGAAGACGCCGCGGCGTTCAAGGCGGCATGGGAGTTTGTGCTGACGCGCCACGGCAACTTCGCGGCATTGTCGAAGGCCTATGGCGTGCCGATCACCGACAAGAACGCTCTGCGTAAACTCAATCCGCAGCGCAATGCCATCGTGATGGGCGACGGCCTCAAACGCGAAGACCCAGGCCTACCGCGTTGGGACAAGCCGCCGGTGGTGATCCGCACCGCCGCTTTCATGGCAGATACGGAAGCGTTTTCCAAGGTGTTCGCAGAGCGCTATTTCAAACTCACCAGCGAAATGATCCGCAAACACGATCCCAATCACTTGATCCTCGGTTGCCGCTTCGGCGGTCCACCGGGCTCTGTGGTTCTGGCAGCCCACAAGAAAGAATGGGTCGATGTGCTCAGCGCCAACAATTACCGCCCCAACATGAAGGAGCGGATGATGGCGTATTACACGGCCACCAAGTTGCCGGTGCTCAACGGCGAATTTGCATACCACTCCGGACTCTTCCATACACGTGGCCGCACGGCGGAGCGGATGGCGCAGATGGGTGCCGAGTCACTTGAAGAACTGTTCACCGCGCCGGGTGTTGTCGGTTACACGTGGTACCGGTGGGTGCAGGATGAGCCAGCGCCGGGGTCGCGCGGCAGCCCCATCTCGTGCGGCCTGGTAAACACGCGCGACGAGGAAGTGAAGATCCATACTGAGACGCTTACGCGCGTGAACGCAAAAGCCGATACCATCGCCGCGGCGAGAACAGGACGCTGATCGAAAGCCACTCGCGCTGGGCCCGGCTCGCGCCGATCATGGCGGCGATACGCTGCTTGCGTTCGCGGCGCATCACGTGCTGGCGTGACAACGCAGCGACGCGCTCACACAAGATGAGGTCGTTCTGCGACATTTGCGGGTTTTCGTCCTTCATCGCCGTTCAGCCTAAGCTCAGCCGTACGGTCTACTTCAAGAACGCCGGGCCTCTTCGCCCAGTTCCCTCAAAATGGCAACGCCTTGTTCGAGCTTCGCATCCGTCGTGGCATAGCTGATGCGAAAATGCGTGTCTTTGCTGGAAAACACGTTGCCCGGAATAAACAGCACGTTGCGTTCAATGGCGCGGCGGGCAAACTCCGTGGCCGAAACCTGTCCATCGCCGGGCACCTTGGGGAAGATGTAAAAAGCACCGCCGGGCTTGTTGATTTCGAACAGGCCGCCCTCGGAAAGACCATTGACGACGCGGTCACGCTTCTTTTTGTACGCTTCGATGTACGGTGACATGTCCACGTGATTGGTCAACAACGTTTCGAGTGCCGCATACTGAACCATCGAGGGCGCACACACAAACGTGTATTGCTGCAACTTGGTCATCTGGTCGAGCACCGCCTTGGGCCCGGCCGCATAGCCAAGACGCCACCCGGTCATGCCGTAAGTCTTCGAATAGCCCTTGAGCTGAATGCACTGCCCGGGCAGATACTTCGCGATAGACCGGTGGGGCTCATAGCAGAACGCATCGTAGATCTCGTCGCTGATCACGAGCAGGCCGTGACGCTTCGCGATGTCCGCGGCAGCCTTCAACTCCTCTTCGGTCAGCGTGATACCCGTCGGATTGCTGGGCGAGCAGAGAACCAGCATCTTTGTCTTCGGCGTGATCGCCGCCTCGATGCGCTCCGGGTGCAGGCGAAAATCGGGGTACACATCCACGGCCACCGGCACCGCACCACACAGGCGCGGCAGGTGCTTGTACATGACGAAATACGGATCAAGGAAGATCACTTCATCGCCGGGATTGAGCGTGGCGAACATCGTCAGCATGATGCCGGCGGATGTGCCCGAGAGGATCAACATGCCCGTGTCATCGGCCGGCCAGTTCGTCTCGGCCAGTACCTGCTTGCGCAGCGGCTCAATGAGTTCCGCAATTCCCTGCGTCTGCGTATAGCGGTTCTTGCCCTGTTGGATCGCCTCGATCGCCTTTTGTTTCAGCGGCTCCGGCACATCAAAGTCAGGCTGGCCGATCGACAGATTGATCGGGTCCTTGAGTTTCGCGGCTAGATCAAAGACTTTGCGGATCCCGCTGGCATCGATATCAAGTGCCCGCTGGGCGATGAGCTTACTGGCATCAAAAGGCATTCGGTCCCTCAGAAAAAGTCCGCCTCAAGTGTCAGCCATTCGCCAACGGAACGCAAGCGGCTGCGTGAAGTGAAGCAGGAACCAGGAAGAGTGCTAACGGCTTGGGTGGTGAACCTGCTGGCAGTTTGTCGATAGGGGCTGCATGAACCAGATCGAGCAGACAACTTCGGTGGACCAGAAAATGGCACTATGGGCGGGGGTGGGTCGTGGGCTGGCAATGTTCCTGGGGGGCTTCACGCTGCTTAACCTGATGGGAGGCCTGCTAATCGCGGGTTTCGATGCGAATCATTGGTGGCTGGCCGTGCCGGTGCTGCATGGCTCGGCTGACGACCTGTTTCTGCTTGTGGCCGGCGTGGGCTTGATCCTTCTGGCGTGCGGGGCGGCTCGGCGTTTGTGGTTGAGGCGACTCCTTGGTGGGCTGGTGCTGCTGCTAGGAGTCATTGCGTTGTACAACGCAATGGTGTTTTACATGGTGCGGGCCAGCGGCGAGTTGAATGGAAGTTTCGCGTTGCCGTTGTCGCTGTTTCTGGCGGGGGCCCTAATCTGGATCTTTGCGACAGCTTGGCGGCAACGACGTCTGTCTGTCCGAGGTTGGGTTGTGTTCGCGGTGACGTTGGCAGCATCGGCGGTCGCGTTTCCCTTGGCGCAAATGGTCTGCTTTGGAAAAACGGACTACCGCCGAAAGGCGGATGCTGTCGTCGTCTTGGGGGCTCGGGTCTATCGTGATGGCACCATGTCGCAGGCTCTTGCTGACCGTGCTCGCACCGGAGTTGAGCTCTATCACGCCGGCTATGCCAAGACGCTGATCTTCTCCGGCGGTCCCGGAGATGGCCCCATCGATGAGCCAACCGCGATGAAGAACTTCGCCCTCGCCAACGGCGTGCCCGAGTCCGCCATCGTCCTTGACCCCGAGGGGCTTAACACCGATGCCACCGTCCGGAATACCGTGCCGATGCTGCAGCAGCGTGGCCTGTCCAGCGTCCTCATTGTCAGCCATTTCTATCACCTGCCGCGCACCAAGATGACCTATGAGCGGGCGATTGCGCTGGCGGACGGTGACAAATCGGCCATCCGCGTTTATACCGTTCCCGCGAAGGAAACCTACACGCTCAGCGCTCTGCCCCAATACATGGCGCGTGAAGTTGTGGCGTTGTGGGCCTATTATCTGTCACCTCTGGCGGGCGAAGGCGCTCGTCGCTAACGCGCGCACGGATGTGTTGTGACCACGGTACTACCTCAAGCTTCCAGCAAAGAACTCCCGCCGCCCACAGTGGGGCGGGTGACCAAACTTGCTGCGCCCACCATCGCCGAGCAATTCATCGTCGCGTTCATTGGGGTCACGGACACTTGGCTCGCGGGCCACATTCCGGGTGATTCGAAAACCGTCGCGGCCGCGGCCGCTGCCGTCGGCACCATGATGTACATCCAGTGGTTCGCCGGCCTCATGACTTCCTTCATCGGCACCGGCGCCATTGCCATCGTCAGCCGTTCGATCGGCGCCCGCCGCATCCGCGTGGCCAACCGCGTCGCGGGCACCGCCGTCGCCACGGCGTTTCTCGTCGGACTGTTCGTCGCGGTGTCGCTTTTCACCTTCGCCGGGCCGTTTGTTCGCGTGGTGGGTCTCGAAGGTCTGGCCGCCGATTTCGGCAAGCAATACCTGCAGATCATGTGCGTGACGCTGTGTTTTCAATCCGCCGCCCAGATCGGCATGGCCTGCCTCCGCGGCGCTGGCGATACCCTCCGCCCCATGCTCATCATGGCCCTCGTCTCGGTCGTTAACCTCGTCGCATCGTCTGTCCTCACCTTCGGCCTGTTCGGCCTGCCCGCCTTCGGCATCCGTGGCAACGCGGCCGGTACGCTCCTGGCCTTCTTCACCGGCGGCATGATCACCATCTACCTGCTCGTCTCCGGTCGCGCCGGTCTCAAGCTGCGTCTCAATCACCTACGCGTTGTTCCCCACGTTGTCGCCCGCATTGGGAAAATCGGCATCCCCAGCTGGCTCGAAGGCATGCTCCTCTGGGGTGGCCAATTCCTCATCGTCGTACTCGTTATCAACGCGATCGGCGACAAAACCGTCACCATGGCTGCGCACGGGGCGGTACTGCGCATTGAGTCGTTCTCATTCCTGCCGGGCTTCGGCTTCGGCATGGCCGCCAGTGCGCTCGTGGGCCAATACCTCGGTGCCAAACGTCCTGACCAGGCCATGCGCGCCGCCCACGTCGCTAACCGCCTCGGCCTCATCACCATGACCGTCATGGCCCTCCCCATGGTCTTCCTCCCCTCGCTCATGATCTGGCTGATGGTCTGGTCACCCGAGGTTATCAGCGTCGGTTTCTGGCCCATGATCCTCGCCGGCCTGGCCCAGCCCGGCTTCGCCTTTGCCATCGTCTATGGCTCCGCACTCCGTGGCGCCGGCGACACCGTCTCTCCCATGATTGCCACGATCAGCGGCATGATTCTTCGCATCATCATTGTTCTCCCCGCCGCCTACTGGCTCAAAGCCCACAATCTCTCACACTACGCCCTGACCGCCGTTTGGATCGCCATCTTTATCGATCTAAACTACCGCGCGGTGTTCAACACCATCACCTTCCACCGCGGCAAGTGGCAACACAAACGCGTCTGATCACTCAATGTTTGAAATCACTGCCGGCGGATGTTCCAGCGTGGCCGCCACGTAACAACCCTTGAGCGCCCGCTCCAGCCGCTCCAACTGATCCGCGGGCACCTGCCCCTTGAGTTGGCGCAGCGCAACTTCAATCTTACCCACGCGGCGCGGTCCCTCGGCCATGTCGTAGGCGACATCGGTTTCGAGATTCTGAAGGGCGATGCCGCGCCGTTCCGCCCACACGATCGCGGTAATGGTCTTGCACGCCGCCAGTGAGATGGCGAGCAGTTCGGTCGGTGACGGACCACGCACCGCGTCCGTCTCCGATACCTTGTGATCAATGTGAAACGACCAACCGTCGCCCTGCACGTGCAGCGTGTGCGGGCCGGTTTGCTTCAGCGTAAATGAAGGCATCAGGCACCTTGGAGAATAGTGTTGACGACAGTTTCCGCGGCGAGCGGCTTGCCGAGGCGATGCGCCGATTGACGCATGTGCAAAAGTCGAGCCGGATCGCGAAGCACTGCATCGACCTGCCACGCCAGGGTGTGGACCGAGTGGCAGCGAATCGCCGCGCCGGCCTCCAGCATACGATCGGCGTTGCGTTCTTCCTGGCCGGGAATGGGATTGATGATGCACATGGGCAGCGCGCGGGCCATGGCTTCGCTGCTGGTCAGGCCGCCGGGCTTGCCGATGAGAATGTCCGCCGCAGCCATGTATTCATGCATGTCTCGCGTGAAGCCCACGGGGATCAGCGTGACCGCCGCCGTGTTGCGCCGCGCGGCCAACGCATCCAACTCGCGTTTCAGCGCTTCGCTCTTGCCCGCGATCGCCACGACCTGCGCCGGCACCGTGAGGTCAAACAGCTTCTCGATCATCTCGGCAACTGGTCCAACACCAAAACCGCCGGTGCTGGCGAGCACGACGGGCCGGGCGGGATCGAGGCCGCGGCGGGCACAAGCATCTGGACGGGCCAGGGGCTGGGCAAAGAGCGCATCAACGGGAACGCCGCTGACAGTGACCTTCTCCGCCGCGACGCCCAGCCCGCGCAGATACGCCGCGGACGTGTCGTTCGCCACGAAGTAGCGTTCGTGGGATTCCGCCAGCCATGTGCCGTGCACATCGAAGTCGGTGACGACGATGTTGGTGCGCCGGTCGGCGATGAGCCGCTCCGCCCGGGCGTGGGCAATCAGGTGGGCCGCCGAGAAATGCGTCGCAATGACAATGTCCGGCTGAATGGTCTGCAGTTTCTTCAGAAACGGTTGGCAGTTGACGCGTTCAAACCACTGCCGCACGCGATCGGGGCGCAGGGGCTTGTCGCTGATTTCAAACAGCACCCGAAACGCCAGCGGCCACTTGCCGGCAAGGGCGAGGTAAAAATCGCGGTACAGCCAGCGGAAGAATCCGGTCGATTCCTGCAGCAGGTCGAGGTGGGTGACCTGGTCGTCCGGGCAGCGGTGTTTCCAAGCGACGGCGATGGCATCAGCGGCGCGGGTGTGGCCCGCGCCGGCGCTGGCGCTCACGAGCAGAATGTTGCGTTTCATGCCGGCATGCTAATGCAAATCAGCGGGCGCGTCAGGTGTGCGGGGCACGTCACTGCTGTTGCGGAAGTGATCCTGGATGCGCGCGATAAGCTGCTCGATGTTGAGCGGCTTGGCGATGAGATCGTGCGCGCCGAGGGCCTTGACCGCTTCAACGCGGGCCGTACGGACATCGCCTGAAAGCACGTAAATACACGAGATGCCGTGGTCGCCAGCTTCGCGCAGCTTGCGCAGCACCTCCGCGCCGTCGATGTCCGGCAGCATGAGGTCGAGCAGCAGCACCGACACGCAGTTGGTCAGGAGTTGATTGAGGGCCTCAGCCCCGGTCGCCGCCTCGATGATCGTGGCGCCCTTCATGGCCAGCAGCCGGGCGGTGGAGCGGCGCGTGACATGATGATCCTCCACCAGCAGGATCCGCAGCCCCTTCAACGACGCATCCGTGTTCGCCTGGTCATCAATGATGCGCGGCGTGGGCGTCTCCACGACGAAATCAGCCGGGATGCGCAGCGTGAAGGTTGTGCCGACGTTGATGGCGGAGTCGACGGAGATGGAGCAGCCCAGGACATCCACGAGGCGGCGGCAGATGGCCAGGCCCAGGCCGGAGCCCTTGTTGCGATCGCGCTCGGGATTGCCGAGTTGGTAGAACTCATCAAAGATGCGGCTGAGCGCTGGGCGGGGGATGCCGATACCCGTATCACTGACTTGAATGACCACGGCGCCATCGACCTCGCGGCGTGTCTGGACATCGATCGTGCCCAGGTCGGTGAATTTCAGAGCGTTGTTGACGAGGTTGGCCACCACGCGCATGAGTTTGAGGCGATCTGTGTGCAGACTGATCGTTTCATCGCCGCTGAGGTTAAGGGCTAGCTGTTTCTGCCGGGCAAAGGGCTCAAACTGGCCAAGCTCATTGCGAAGCGCCTGGAACAGGTTGAAATCGGCGACATTGAGATCGATCGCGCCAGTTTCAATGCGCGTGATGTCGAGAACATCGGTGACGAGCTCAACAAGCGTGCGGGCGTTGGTCTTCAGGTCGGTGGCAAGTTCAGAGAGATCGTCCTTGCCGCGGCGAGCCGAATCTTCGATCAGCTCTGCGAGGAGGCTGATGGCGTTGGCCGGGGTGCGCACATCATGCGACACGGCCGCCAGGAAACGGGTCTTCTGGCGGCTGGCGTCCTCGGCCTCGCGCCGCTTCACCTGCACTTCGCGCTGGTAATCGATAGCGCTTAGAGCGAGCGCGCATTGCGCGGCCAGCCATTCGATGACCTTGAAATCTTCCGCCGACCAGTGGCGTATCGTGTGGGAGTACACTTCAACCACACCGATGGCGCGGCCATCGACAAACAGCGGCGTCGCCAGCACCGAGGCGAATGGACGGCCGATCACCGGCTTCGACAAAACAATGTCCGGACGCAGCGCAAGGTTCTCGATAAAGCCCGTCTGGCCTTTCTCGATGATCAGGTTGGCGAACGACTGTGCGAGCGGCGGCACATCTTCGAAATGCCCCTGCGCCCCAAAGCCATAGTTGCCGCGCATCGCGAGTTTGCCATCGACCACCTGCATCACGGCGGCGCCAACGACATCATGTTCGATGAGCTGAACGGCAGCTTGGCAGACAGCGCTCATGATGTCGCGGTCGTTCAGGCCGGGACGCAGCCAGCGTGCGGACTCGAGGAGAGTCATCATGCCGCGCTCGCGCCGGATGAGTTGCTCGTTGAAACGGCGCAGTTCCTCACGGCTGGCGGCAAGTTCTTCGGTTTGCTGCCGCAGTTCCTCGGTCTGCCGTTCGAGTTCTTCGGCCTGGGTCTGCAGTTCCTCGTTCTGACGGGTGATTTCCTCTTCGCGAGCGGAGAGCTCCGCGTTTGAGGCCTCGAGGCGGTCATTGGCCACACGAAGTTTTTTGCCGCGGGCCAGCACTTCGCGCCACGCCTTGAGAACAAGCCAGATTGCGAGCGTCGTCACGGAGAGGTTAATGAGGGTCATCGAGAAAGTGACCACACGCATGCTCGGCGCCATGTCGATTTTGACGAATGCCTCGAACGCGCGGGCAATGACAAAGACGACCGCGATGACCAGCAGCACGGTGATGCGGCGGTGCCATAGGGCGGGCAAAAGGCCGACGGCGAAGGAGAGCGGGGAGAGTTGATCCGAGAATACCACGGTGGCCATGTAGATAAGAAGCACGCCAACGAGGCTGTGCGTCACAAGCGCCACCCAGAGTGGCGGCCGTTGCTCCAGTGCGTCCCAACGTTCAAGGCCTTGGATCATGACTGCACCCGTTCATAAAGGCATGGCGCCACGAAGCGAAATCCAGGGCAGGTTGGTCGTTCGGCTTTGCCCACACACAAGAAGCCGCCGAGACGCACGGCAGCGGCAAGGCGCTGCCAAAGGCGGTGGGCTTCGCGTGTGCGGAGATAAATCGCAAGATTCCGGCAGAGCACCAGGTCCGCGGGCGGTCCCAAGTTGGCACACAATGCATCATCGATCTTCCAGTCGGCACGCAGCCAGAGCTTCTCGTTGATCACGTAGTGTTGTTGCGACAGCGTCACGTAACGGCGCTGAAACTCCGGCGGAATGCTGCTGATGCGGTCAGCGGCAAAGGATGCGTTGCGTGCGGCGGCAATGGCGTTGGGCCGGCAGTCGATGCCGAGGGCCTCGACCTGGGCATCAGGGGCGAGCGAATCCGCCAGCATTAGCACGGAGTAAACCTCGGCGCCGTTGGAGCACCCGACGCTCAGCACACGCATGCAACCAGCCGTGAGCAACTTCGGCAGAACTTGCCCGGCGAGCGCCTGAAACACCGGCGCATCGCGGAAGAACTCGGTAACACCCAGCAGGAGTGCGTCCACCGCAGCCTGCTGCTTCACCGGGTCTTTGTGAATCTGCCGCATGGCGCTGAGGCCGTCAGCACAATCAATGGCACGCAGGCACGCTGCCCAGCGGCGGACAAGCGTTCCGGTCCGGTAGGCGGCACTGCTCAGCCCGACTGTGCGCAGCAAGGAGCGAAACAGCATCGCTTGTTGAATATCCGGATTGATTTCGTTCAGGACCGGTGGCGGGGGAGACGGCGCCTTGGGCGCACGCGTGATCACGGATGTGGCATCAATGGCGGCAAATTGGACGTGGGCAAAACGATCCATCGGCAAGTGCCTGTGATTACGAATATCGTTATCGAAAAAGGCACTCTACAACCGCCACGCATCTATTCAAGTGCGTCAATATGTCGCAGTCTAAGCATTCAACAGATCAATTCTCGCCGCACAGATAAAATCATTGCGCGTGAGTCCGCCAACAGAATGTGTGGCAAAGTTTAAAGTCACCTTGCTGTAGCCAACGAACATATCCGGATGATGATCCTGCTGGTGCGCCACCCAGGCAGCGGCATTAACAAAGGCCATCGTCTCGTGGAAGTTCTTGAACGCGAACTTGCGCGACAGCAGGCCATCGACCACTGCCCAGTTTGGCAATTCCTTGAGCAACGAGTCGACCTCCTGCGCCGACAACTTCGTCGCGGTGGGGGTGCATGATTCATTTACGAGCATCGCCTTTACCTCCGGTCTGGGTTGTCCCTTGGGCCTGAGTGGCCGCGGCTTCGTCGGCAAAGATCTCCGCCATGAACTGGCCCGCCGACTTCTTCTGGTTCACGCCATGGCGCGTGCGCCGGTCAAATTCATCGTTTAACCGCCCTTGGCGTTTGGGCAGCAGTTCGCTGTAAGTCGTGTCGATCTGGCCCTGCGCCAACTTGCGAATGGCGTTCACTGCTTCCGCAGAGGTGGCGCCGCGTCCTTCATAGGTTTTGCCGTTCATCCCTTTGAGCAGGGCGCTGAGCTTCGGAATACCTTCGATATACACGCGCTCAGAGATGGCGCGGTGCGTTTCTTCATGGTCGACAATCCAGTCGGGAGCATTCGCCGGAAGCCAAAGCACCGTGCCCATGCCGACATTGATCGTGGCAACCTTCAGTTGCATTCGCGCCACCCATTGCTGGCCCTCGCGGCGAAGATCCGGTGGGCCCCATTCAAATGAGAACTCGGACCACATCTTGGTTTCGCACAGCGCGCCCTCGTTCTCGTGGCCCTTCGGCGCTTGGCCGTTGGCGGGGTCGTAAAGCTTGTTCTCAACGGTGATCTGCTGAGCCCGCACATACGGGGCGCCCTGCACACGCGGACTCTTGCGCGTGGTCACGGGCATCTTCCCATCGGGGGCCTTGTCCGCTGCCAACGCCGCGCCTAGACCCAGGACACACGCCAGCGCGCCCAGGACGATCGAACGTTTGGTTTGATCCATACGTATGAAAGTTGCCGCCACGCCAGGCCTCTTTTGGAACAGAGTCGTTAGAATCATTGGCGTTGTAACCGAGGGTATCAAATGAAAAAAGCAATTGTCGTGTCCGTGTTGCTGGCGGGGGCGGGATGGGCGCTGGCACAAACCCCGAAGGAACGCGTCTATGTTGACGACAAAGGCCGCATCCGCGCGACGCCCGTGAATATTAGCCCGGCCCTGAACAACCCCTGGCCAGCGGACTGGCAGGAAGAGTTCTACACCCGCGCGGACCATGCCATCCGCTTCTTCAAAGACACCAAACCCTCCGGCAACACCTGGGGCGAAAACGACAAAGACTCCCTCCCCAAGAACATGCTGGTGTTTCTGAACGGCGACCGCGCCGGCGCCCTCAAGGCCGTGCAGGGCGAAGACGCCCAGGCCAAGAGCGACCACGCCCATACCGCGGGCATCGACTACTATTGGTGCTTCACCATCAAGGGCCAGATGCGCAAATACTTCTATTTCGGTGAGTATCTCTCCCCCGAATACAAGCAGCGCATGTTCGACGGCGGCAAGGCCTGGACCGAGCAAGACCCGCTCCGCCGCCCGCACCCCGTCTATGGCAAGGGCGACCCCACCAAGGGCGTCTGGGGGCCGGAGAACAAGGGCTCCTGGGTGGATGTCCGCAGCACCGACAACCTTCGCGCCATGCGCGACATCTCCGTTTACCTGATGGCCGAAGAAACCGGCAACAAGGAAACTGCTGTCAAGTACAAGCAGAACATCCTCAACTACGTGCGCATGCTCTACTACGTCGGCATGATGGAATGGGACTCCGAGACTTACATGTCGCACACGATGTCTGGCTATCACAACCTCTATGACTTCGCCAAAGATCCCGAAGTCAAAGCGCTCGGCAAAGCAGCCCTCGATTGGCTCTATGCCGCCGGCTCCGTCAAATACTACCGTGGCGGCTTCACCGGTCCCTGTGCCCGCGACTACGGCGGCGCTAACGTCGCCTTTGGTGCGAACACGTCGATGCCGCTGTGGCTCTACTTCGGCGATTCGCCCATCACCAATCCGCCTGCTGATCGTGATGACATCCACCATGTCACCTCCGATTACCGCCCGCCCGCGTCCGTGGTGGAACTCGCCCGCAAGAACTTTGAGAAGCCCGTCGAGATCTTCGCCACCAAGCCCGTGTATTCGCTCTGGACGCCGCCCAATCCCGTGCAGCCGCGCTTCTTTGAAACCACCTACATCGGGCGCACTTTCCAGATGGGCTCCGTCGTCTCCGAAAAGTTCGAAGAAACCTGGGATGTCAACCCCTTCAAGATGGCTGTCAGCAACACCAAACGCGGCGTCGATTTTCTCGCGATCACCTCCAATCCGCACGATGGCCATGGCGGCAAGTATCAGCAAGACCAGATCGCCCAGTACCGCAACTTGCTCATCTGGCTGCGCCCCGCCCAACCCGTGAAGTGGGTCCAAGCCCCCAAGGACGCCAACATCAAGGAACTCACCTTCCAACTCCAGATCCCCAAGACCGCGAAGCTCGAGGAGCAAAACGACATCTGGTTCATCGCGTTTGAAAACACTTTTGTCGCCATGCGGCCCATTGGTCTCAACAAACCCGCACCGTTTGAACGCGCCAAAGACGATCGCCGCAGCGATGCCTATCGGGATGAACAGTTTCTCCGCTTCGGTCCCACCACCCACGGGGACCATCTCGTCGGTTTCGCCCTTGAAGTCGGCGAGGAGGGCAACTACGAGCAATTCAAGAAGGACGTGATCGCGCGCAGCAAACTCGACACCGCCCAGCTCAAGACCGGTCGCGCCTCACTCACTTCCCTTGATGGCCGCACGCTCGAAATCATCTACAACAACGAGAACGACCTGCCGCAGATTGTCCGCGATCGCACCGCCCGCAACTTCACCAAGGAATTCGACATCTACGGCACCGGTGCTGCAGGCGAAACCCCGATTCGCCAGGCCTGGCAGAGCGGCGAACTCACCATCACCGCCGGTGGCAAAACGTTCAAATCCAAACTCACGCAGGACGGCAAATACACCTTCGAGAACCGCTGACGCGATAAGCCCGACCGCTTATGATGCTCCCTCATGAGCCAAGTTGTTCGCAAACCCATCGCCCTGCTGCCTGACCACCTCGTCAACAAAATCGCCGCCGGCGAAGTTGTCGAACGCCCCTCCTCCGTCGTCAAGGAACTCGTTGAGAACGCCATCGACGCCGGCGCCACCCGCATCGACATCACCATCGAAGACGGCGGCCGCACGCTCATTAAGATCGCCGACAATGGCTCCGGCATTCCCGCCGACCAGGCGCCGCTCGCCTTCGCCCAGCACGCCACCAGCAAAATCCAAAACGCCGATGACCTCTTCGCCATCGGCACCATGGGGTTTCGCGGCGAAGCCCTCGCCTCGATTGCTTCCGTTTGCCACGTCACCATGACCACGCGCACCGCCGATGAACCCCAGGGCGTTCGCCTTGAAGTCCACGACTCGAAGCTCTCCGCGCCGCGTCCCGCTGCCGCAGCTGTCGGCACCATTATTGAAGCCCGCGATCTCTTTTACACCGTGCCCGCGCGCCGCAAATTTCTCCGCACCGATGCCACCGAGTTCGGCCACGTCCACGAGATGCTTCTCCGCGTTGCCCTGCCCAATCCGCAGATCGCCTTCACGCTTTCACACAATGGCCGCCTCGTTCAAGAGCTTCCCGCCACCACCGATCACCGCGTGCGCGTCGCCGAGGCCCTTGGCAAAGAACTCCACGACCAACTCCTCGCCGTTCACTTCGAAGAACGCGGCATCACCGTCTCCGGTTTCGCCGGCCAGCCTGCCCTCGCCCGCGCCACCGCCAAGTATCAGTACCTTTTCCTCAACCGCCGCTACATCCGCGACCGCTCGCTGTTCCACGCCCTCAAAGAAGCCTACCGCGGCCTCATCGAACCCCAGTCGCAACCTATCGCCGTGCTGCTCATCGACATCGACCCCGCGCAGTTTGACATCAATGTCCATCCGCAGAAAACGGAAGTCCGCTTCCGCGACGCCAGCAACGTCTACCGCGCTGTCCTCGCCGCCACGCGCGAGACCCTCCTCGCCACCGACTTAACGCCGCAGGTCAAAACCTCCAACCGTTTCGACGGGCCGCCTCCCGCAACGTTCGCGCCATCGCGCACGGTTGATTCACCCAGCACCACGCACCAGAAGATCGCCGACTTCTTCAAGCAAGCCACGCCTGCCGCGCCCCAACCGCGTCTGAGTTTCCCCGCCCCGGTCGGCGAGCGTCCGACGCCGTCACCGATTGAAGACCCCTCCCGCATTACCGTGCGCCAACTCCCCGAGTTGCCGAAAGTTGACCCGCCGACCGAATCCGAATCGCGTCACCTCGCCCCCGCGGACCGCACCCTCACCACGAAGCCCGAAACGCCGCGCTTCGTCCAGCTCTTCAACACCTACATCGTGGCCGAAACTCCTGATGGCCACGGTGGGGGCTCCATTACCATCATTGATCAGCACGCCCTGCACGAGCGCATCCTGTACGAAGAACTCTTTGCCCGCATGTCCCGCGGCCCGCTTGAAGGGCAGCGCCTCCTCATCCCCGAAGTACTGCCGGTCACGCCCAAACAGGTCGCTGCTCTTGAGACCGTCAAGCCCATGCTCACCAACCTCGGCATCGAGGTCGCCGACTTCGACGCCCACTCCGTCGCTGTCCACACCTTCCCCTCGCTGCTATCGAAAGTTAGCCCGCGCGAATTCCTCCGCGACCTGCTCGACAAACTCCTCGAGCTCGGCTCGAAGCTCACCGCTGAAGAACTCCTCCACGAACTCCTCGACATGGCCAGCTGCAAGGCCGCCGTCAAAGCCGGCTACCCCCTCAGCCACGACGAAATCGCCGCCCTGCTCGAGCGCAAACACCAGGTCGAACGCAGCAGCAACTGCCCCCACGGCCGTCCCACCACGTTAAGGTTAACGATCAGCGACCTCGAGAGGCAGTTCAAACGCAAGTGATCACGGCGCCGGCTGCGTTGCGCGATCTTCACTTGGGTGCCGTGCCCCCGCATTCACTACATACCCCCACAACTCGGTCCCCGGCACCTGCGCCTGCCAGCCGCCGCCTGTGAATGGGTCCTGCCGCGGTGGGGGCGTCATCGAGAATACCTTGTCCCACGTTGTCGCAAATCGCTGCCCTGTCTGCGGGTGAATAATCTCCGCCGCCTTGTTCCGCCCCGGCGTGTCGGCCCCCTTAAGCATCTGGTACACCACCGACCCCGCCCCAACAATCACCAGCACGCATGCGCCTGCAATCAGTCTGCGATCCATGTGCGCTCACTTTCGCTGCGCAACGTAAAGCGTGGTCTGCGTGTTCGGCGCTGCCGGCGTGCGATAGATTATTTTGTCCAAGTCGCCAAACTTCACCCACTGCACGCTCAGATCCGCATACAGTGCATTCACGCCTGCCATGTTCTGCTCGTCATCAGTTACCGCAAAGCCCTGCACATACGCCTGGTACCCGCTCGATCCGCCAAACGCCGTCGTCGGCGTAATGAAAGCCGGCTTCCTCATGTAGTTCGCGTTGTAAAAGCCGCTCAGCGACGTCGGCTCACGGATCGCCATGTCCTGCATGACCAACTCGCCCGGTGCAAAGTCCGAGTACTTCGACCGCGACGTTCGCCCGCGATCAAACCCAGTATACGCCGTGCCATCGCTGGCCCACGTGTACACCTGTTGCCCGGCAATCTGGTTGCCCGGATCACCCGCAAACCACAGATAACTCATAAACGTCCCCCCTTTGTACTGCCCCGGCTGCAGCCACTTTGGCCGGCCCGCATTAAACTCATACAACCGGTAGTGATCAAAATACGATGTCCCCGGCGGCGATGGCGTCCCCGCATACACAATCGGCTGCAGGAACGGGTTCGTTACCCCGGTCCCCGGCGAGTTCCAGATCTTCGACGTCGCAAAAAGTTCGTTCTGCGTGCGGAATGAATCCGCGGCCAGCCACTGTCCCAGGTTCTGATACGACCAGTGCGCCACTCGCTGCGCATTATCCAGGATCATCGTCGACCCGCCCGCGCCTGCGCTAGTCTGACGGTACGCCCGCAGGCACAGGGGAATCGTGTTGTCCCACTCCGACGCATACATCCCATACGCCCGGCCGATGCCATGCAGGTTCGCCGCACCCGCCGCCCGGCGTGACAAATCCCGGGCCGACCCGAGGCTCGGCAGCAAAATCGCCAGCAGCAGAGCAATGATGGCCACCACGACCAGCAACTCGATCAGCGTGAAGCCACGCCCGCGCGAAGTTTACATAAACGCTCTGCAATTCGAAAAATGACGCGAAAGAAGTGTGTGTCGCGTTACTGAAACAAGTCTATACTTCTTGCCTATCTGCGCCTACCCCCCAGCTCCCGGTCAACGCCGATAACTGCTCGCCGAAAGCCCCGTTCCACAAAAAACGTGACATTCCCCCCGGAAGATGTTACATTTCTCTTCCTTGCCCATCGTTCCCGGTGGGCGAGCGCTCCTCACGAGGTACCGGCTCTAGCCAGGCGTTGGTCGTGAGATAGTGTAGGCCAGACCGTGTGTCCCCAATGGACACGGCAGGCACCAAACGCCTGGCGGTTTGGCCGCGATTGTTTTTGCGTCGAATTCTCGACCCAATCCCCAAACCACCAGAATCTCTTACCCAGAGGGTTAAACCATGTCCGAAACCGCAGAACAGACGCTGCCTGAATCGACATTTTCGATCGAAGAAGCCGGCGCTGCCCGCAAGCGCATCAAGGTCGAAGTGCCCGCTGAGCGCATCAAGGCCAAGATCGAAGAAGCCTACAGCGAACTGCAGCGCGATGCCGTCCTCCCCGGCTTCCGCCGTGGCCGCGCTCCCAAGCGCCTGATCGAAAAGCGCTTTGGCGGCGACCTCAAGCAGACCGTCAAGCAGCAACTCGTGGCCGAAGCCTATGAACAGGCCATCGCCAAGAACAGCCTCGAAGCCATCGGCGAGCCCGAAATCGACCTGTCGAAGGTTGAACTGCCCGAAAGCGGCGCGATGACCTTCGCTCTCGAAGTCGAAGTCACGCCCGAGTTTACGCTCCCGTCGATCGAGAAGGTCGCCGTCAAGAAGCCGAAGCTCGAAGCCAACGAAGAACGCCTCAACCTCGCGGTGGACAACCTCCGCAAGCACTTCGGCCACTGGCATGATTCCACCGAACCGGTGAAGGAAACCGACACCGTGGTTGCCGACGTCAAAGTCGTTGGTGAAGACGGCGCCGTCGTCACCGAGCAGCCCGGCGTCACCCTCGCCGTGAAGGCCGGCAACATCGCCGGCGTTCGCTTCGAAGACCTCGGCGACAAGCTCAAGGGCTCGAAGATCAACGATCTCATCAAGCTTGAAGGCACCGCCCCGGCCGATCACCCCGAAGAGAAAGTCCGCGGCAAGAAGCTCTCGATCGAAATCACCATCAAGGGCGTCAAACACATGCACCTGCCCGAAGTCAACCAGGACTTCGCCCAGATGCTCGGCTTCGAGAACGTCGACGGCCTCAAGAAGGACCTCCACGACCGCCTCGTCGTCCAGCTCGAACAGGAAACCAAGAACGCGATGGCCCAGCAGATCTATCGCTACCTGCTGCAGAACACCAACCTCGAACTGCCCGCCAAGCTCAGCCAGCGCCAGATGGGCAACGTCCTCCGTCGCCGTGCCCTCGACCTCATGCAGAAGGGCGTGCCGGAAGCCGAGATCGTCCAGCACATCGACGAACTTCGCATCTCCTCGGCCCAGCAGGCCGCGGTTGACCTCCGCCTCTTCTTCATCATGAGCAAGCTCGCCACCGGCTTCGGCATCAACGTCGAGCAGGAAGAAGTGAATGGCCGCCTCGTGCAGCTCGCCGAACAGTACGGCCAGCGTCCCGAGAAGCTCGCCCGTCAGCTCCAGCAGAACGGCCAGATGGAGCAGCTCTACCTGCAGGTCCGCGACGGCAAGGTTGTCGATGCGGTCCTCGCCCAGGCGGAGATCACCGAAGTTGACGAGAAGACCCTCGCCGAAGAATTCAAGAACCTTCCCCCGCTCGCGAACATCGGTCCCAACGTAACCGCGGTTTCGCACAGCAACAAGTAAGCATCACGTAAACAAGGGCGGCGGCGGTCTCAGCGATCGCCGCCGCCTTTTTCTGTTTTTGCGGTATGATGACCGTTCATGTCTGAGGAATTGCCCATCTACACCCCGCGACCGGCGCTCACGCTCGTGCTGCCGACCTACAACGAGCAGGCAGTATTCGCCACGCTGCGCCAGCGCCTCACCGCGTTCCTCGCCACGCTCGACATGACTGTCGAAGTCATCTTCGTTGACGATGGCAGCCACGACGACACGCCCACCCTCATCCGCCAGTGGTCGCGCGAAGACCCACGCATCAAAGGCGTTATTCTGTCGCGCAACTTCGGCCATCAGATCGCCGTCACCGCCGGCCTGGCCAACGCCCGCGGCGAAGCCGTCGCCGTCCTCGACGCCGACCTGCAAGACCCGCCCGAACTCGTCCTCGACTTCTATCAGAAAATGCGTGAAGGCTTCGACGTCGTCTATGGCGTCCGCCAAAACCGCCGCGAAAACATCTTCAAACGCGCTGCCTACAAAATCTTCTACCGTGTGCTGCGATGGCTCTCACCCTTGCCCATCCCCCTCGACAGCGGCGACTTCTGCCTCATGCGCCGCCGCGTCGTCCAAGTCATCAACGAAATGCCCGAACGCCATCGATTCGTCCGCGGCATGCGCACGTGGGCTGGCTTCAAACAGATCGCCTTCCCTTACGATCGCCCCGCCCGCGCTGCCGGCGAAACGCACTACTCTTTCTCGCGATTGCTGGGCCTCGCCCTCGACGGCATCTGCACTTTCTCTGAACGCCCCCTTCGCTGGTCCGCCGTCGCCGGACTTCTCCTCGCCCTCGGCTCCATGGCCTACGGCCTCTACATCCTCATCTGGCGACTCATCAGCACCGAGCGCGTCGAGGGCTTCGCTACCCTCGCCGTCGGCATGTTCTTTCTCTCCGGTGTGCAACTGCTCTCCATCGGCATTCTCGGCGAATACCTTGGCCGCGTGCACAACGAGGTCAAACGCCGCCCGCTCTACGTCATCGACGAGCGCGTCGGCTTCACCGAAGCAGCGCCCCAGCCCGCTTCCCCCAACACCATCAATGCTTAAAGTGACGCTGACCCGTCAGCACCAGAGCCACGCCGTGGCGATTGCACAGGTCAATCGTGTCCTGGTCCTTCTTTGATCCGCCCGGCTGAATGATCGCCTTCACGCCCGCGTTGATCAGCAATTCTGGCCCATCCGCAAACGGGAAGAATGCATCCGACCCCGCGCTCGCGCCATGCAGCCGTTCCGCGTGGCCGTTCTGCCGCGCCAACTCAACCGCCAGCCGCGACGACGTCACACGCGACATCTGCCCCGCGCCCGCCCCCAGCAGTTGCCCGTCTTTGCCAATGGCAATGGCATTGCTCTTAATGTGCTTCGTGGCCAGCCAAATGAACTCCAGGTCGATCCATTCCTGTTCAGTGGGGCGGCGAAGCGATGCCACCGCAAACTTCTCACGATCAAAGCCCGGCGCATCCACCTGTTGCACCAGCATGCCGCCGTTCACGCTGTGATAATGCAGCGAACCCGCCGTGCTGCTGCTCGCCAACGGCCCAGTTGCCAAAATCCGGCAATCCCTCCACCGTTCCTGCAGCATCTGCAGCGCCCCCGGCTCAAACCCCGGCGCGATCAGCACCTCCAAAAAGCGCTTGCCCGACACAATGCGATCGGCCGTGGCCCCATCCACCTCGCGGTTGAGCGCCACAATGCCGCCAAACGCTGCCACCGGGTCGCCGGCATAGGCCTGGTCAAACGCATCCGCCAGCGTCGTGCCGATTGCACAGCCGCACGGATTCGTGTGCTTGATCACCGCCGCCGCCGGCTGTCTGAACTCACGTACCAGTTCAATGGCCGCGTCCGCATCCAAAATATTGATGTACGACAGCGCCTTGCCGTGCAGCTGCTTCGCCGTCGCCACGCCGTTTGATCCGCTGCCCGCGCTGTAGAACGCCGCCAACTGATGCGGGTTTTCGCCATACCGCAGCGACTCCAACCGCTTCAGTCGCGGCGTCAGCATCGGCAACAGCCCGGACTTCTCCGCCACCACCGTCTCCGGTTCACTGTGAAATTGCCCGAAATATGCATTCGCCAGGTACGGATAAATCGCCGCGTCATACTGCGCGGTGCGCGTGTATGCCCACATCGCCAGGTCCAGTCGAAACCGATACGGCGTCTGCCCGCCGTTGGCCCGCATGTGCTTCAGCACCTTCTCGTACTGCAGCGGATCCGTCACCACCACAATCGACCGGTGATTCTTCGACGCCGACCGGATCATCGCCGGCCCGCCGATATCAATATTCTCAATCGCCTCGCTGAACGTGCAGTTCGGCTTCGCCACCGTCTGTTCAAACGGGTAGAGATTCACGCACACCAGGTCGATCGGCAGAATGCCATGCTGCGCCATCGCCGCGAGATGCTCGGCATTGTCGCGCACCGCCAGAAAGCCGCCGTGCACCTTCGGGTGCAGCGTCTTCACGCGGCCGTCCATCATCTCCGGAAACCCCGTCAGCTCCGATATGTCCGCAACCTTCAGCCCAGCCTCGCGCAGCGACTTCGCCGTCCCGCCCGTCGAAACTAGCTCGACGCCAAATTCCCTCTGCAACGCCGTGGCAAATTCCACAATGCCCGACTTGTCAGAAACGCTGATCAAGGCCCGCCGGACCGGTACAAGGTCGATCGGCGGAAGTTCACGCACGTTCATGGTTCTCACTCATTCTGAAAAATTAGCTGCCCGCCAGCACGCGCTTAAGCATGTCCTCGTGCTGGTTCTGAAGTTTGGCGTAATACCAACCAGCTATCACGCGAAAGCCGATCGTCTGCACCGTCCCGCCCTGCACCATCCCGCTCAACCACGCCAGCGATTCCTGCCGGCCCTCCCGCGCCAGCACAATCGCCGCATAGTTGGCCGCGGCCTCCGTGGCCGCCGTCTTCGACAATGCTTCCCAGTGCGGCAAAATCAATTCACTCAGGTTCGTCGCGTTCGAGCGCATCGCGCCCGCCACCACGGCTTCCACCACTGCGCGGTTCGGCGATTTCAGCAACTCCGCCACGATCGCCCGGTCCGGCTTGGTCGCCTCTTCCAGCAACCGCTGCGTGGCAATCACCGCCCGCTCAAAATCCTTCCCGCGCACGCCATCCACCACCGTCGCCTGGCTGATGATCGCCTGCCGCAGCACGCGCCGCCGTTCGGGCTCCGCGCGATCCGCATAGATCAACGCCCAGTCCAGCACCAGCGGATGACCTTCGCGCATCTGCCGCACCAGCGCCCCGTTGATGTCGTTCCCCTCCGCCGCCTGCCGGGCAATCACGCCCAGGCTCTTCGCCAGCGTCGAGCGGCTCTTCTCGATCGGCTCAAACGTCGCCGGCTTAATCTGCTCCGCGAACTCAATGCCGATGAGCGCCAGCTTGATCTGGTCGCCAATCTCACGCTGCGACTGCACCATCGCACCATAGAGCCGCGCACCCTCCGTGCGTTTCAGCGACAGCAGCGTCACCACGCCGGCGCGGCGCAGGTCTTCATCCGCCTTCTCATCCGCGGAGATCGACTCAACCCACGGCGCGGCCGCGGCAATGTTGAACTTCGCTATGCGGCTGAACATCAACGCCTGGATCGGCGCCGCCTTTGCATCATTCTTCGCCGTCAGCTCGCGCAACGTCGCCAGCGCCGCCTGCACCTCTGCGGCATCTTTGGTTTCCAGCAGCGAGATCGCCGCGAAGTAACGCACAATGTCCTTATTCGCCTTCAGCAAGCCCGTAAGCAGTTCCCGGTTCGCCAACTTCCCCTTGCGGTTCAGTTCCCCCGCGGCCATCACACGGTGCGCCGGGTCATTCGCGGTGGTCGCAATCGTCATCAACTGCTGCTCGTTGAGCAGGTCCGCATCCATCAGCGCCGAAATGGCCGTCCCCACCAGTCCCGCATCATTCATCTGCAGAATCGCGGCGAGATTCGCCTTCGCGCTGTCCTTGGTGATCGTGGCCGACGCCACGTAGGCATACGCCTGGTTCTCAGGGGCGTTGCTCTGCGCCAACTTCACAAACACCGGCAGCACCGCCGGGTCGCGCGTCGCCCGCAGCATCGTGAAGACCTGCGAATCCTCCCGCAGTCGCGGCATCGGCGTGTCCTTGGCGGCTGCCAGCGCAGTTTTCATAAAACGCTCGGTGGCATCGAGCGTGATGTCCTTGGTCTGGGCGAATGACGCCGTTGGCAGCAGGACCAGGGCGGCGACAGTCAGCATGCGACAAGTGGGCACTTTTGTTACCTCGGTTAAGTTGGCCGCATTGTAACGGCACGCGGCCTACTTCGCAGCCTCACCACGCCGCGTTGAATAAATCCGGCGACCGCAACCGCCCCAGCGGCCACGACTCCTCACGCCGGCCCGCCACGCGATCGATCACCCGACCCGCCAGCGCATCAAAGAATCCCCACACCGCCACGCCCCGCGGGTAGAAGCACAGGTTGTTCCCCGCAAATGTTTCAAAAAACATCTTCGGTTCCTGCGTGTTCGTTGTCGTCTGCCAGTTCCAATAGCGATCCGCCAAATGCCGCAGATCCACCCCGCGATAAAACGCCGCAATGTCCCGCGCCATGTTCATGCTGATCCACCCTGGCGACCGCGCCACACCGACCAGCCCCAGCATGTTCGCCAGCTGCTCCGGGTTCTCGTTGTGAAAATCACTGTGCACGCAGCCATACTCTCGTAGACACTTCTGCGTCGCGTTCCGCAACTCCTTCCGCAGCAACTCGCGATCCAGCGGCAGCTCCAGCCCAACCATGTCGAGCAGCCCCAATGCATTCGCCGTATAAATCTGCGCCGCATCCCACCCCGGTATCTCCGCGGCCTGCATCTCCGCACCGCTCCACGGGTTCTTCAGCGTGCCCGACTTCTCCAGTAGCGTGCCGAAATGTTCTCCCAGCCAGCCATGCGTCTCCACCTGCCGCCCAATCTTCGCCGCCAGCGCCTCATAGTGCGCCGCATTCGCCCCGCCCACGTGCTTCAATATCGCCGCGCCCGCCACATATGCGGCCATCGTCTTCACCGCCAGATACACCTGCTCCCGCCCAAACTGTATCGCCGGCGACGCATCATCAATCGTGTTCGCCACGCCCACATTCGGCACCCCGTTCCCCGTCGTGTCACACTTCTCCAAGAACTTCAGATACCCGCCGATCTTCCCTGCATGCTTCCTGATCACCGCGTCATCTCCCGTGCGCCGCCAATGCGCTGCCGCCATGATCAGCCAGTTGGCCGTCTCCTCCACGTGCATGTCGTGCGAGTACACCTGCGCGTTCGCGCACGCATGTGCCCCCATATCATGTGAAAAATATGCCGTCCCCTCGCCTGCCGCCCCCAGCAGGTTCGTCCCCGGCTTCGTGTAGTTTGTCCAGTGATCCAGCTCAATCGCCAGCAGCTCTGGCCAAACCGCCAGGTAAAACGGCGCCTGCGTAAACTCCACATCCAGCGTCGATGTCATGTAGCACAACCCCTCCCACACGCCGAAGAAATGCTCCTCGAACTTCTCCCCCTTCGCCGCCAGCCAGGTATTGATCGCCCAAGAGTGCAGCGTGTAAGAAAGCAAATGATTCGTCGACCCCGCAAAATCATTCGCCCCAATAATCCCGTTCACCTTCACCGCGTTATCAAACACCTCGGTGGGCCGGTTCCGCACATGCTGTTCCACCGCATCCAGCGACGCAAACTGCTGCGCATACTTAAACGCCCACCGTTCCCCCTTCACCTCAAACATCGGCCCGCTATGCGTGATCCAGTGCACATCCAGCGCATCCGTCCCATCCAGCGCCAACAGTTTCTCAAACCGCTGTCCAACGCGCTTCCCCCGCGTCGCCACCAGCCTATCATGCTGCGCCACCTTCTCTTCCTTGGCGTCCCACGCATCCTTCATCTCCGGCCACTGCGCTGACCGCGTCGATTCAAACCGCACATCAATTGCATCCTCACCCCGCGCCGAGAACGTCATCCGCTCCGACCGCAACTCCACAAACACCGTCGCCTGTTTCAAATTCAGCGGCCGTTTCTCCCAGCGAAAAATCCCCGCGAAACTCTCCGCCGTCACCCGTAGCCCAATCACCGGCATGTTCGAAAACGCCATGTGCCGCGGTTTAAACGGCGCCACAATGCTCAGCTTCACCTTGATGCAACTCGCCGCATGTATCCCAATCAGCTCAATCGCGCACGGCGTCGTCCGCTGATCCAAAAACTCAAACGCCTCCCCGTCGCCGACCGTCGCCAGCGGCAGCACAAATTCCTTCCCCTCCACGATCACCCCCGCCCGCAGCTCAAACGGCACCTGCCGCGTGAAGCGATCAAACCGCACCACCGAGCACCGCCGCTTGATCGGATCGATCATCACGCCGTGCCGGTTGCCCACGCCTGCCACCGCATCCACCATCAATTGCATACGCTACCCTTACGCAAGAACCCGCGCGATTGTACGAACGCTCGCCGCGCGTGCAATCGCTCGCAGTTTCGCCGACCTTGGTTATACTCGCTCCTCTACGTCTCGCACGGAGGATGTTATGAATTCGCCCATTCGCGTAACCGTCTGGCACGAGTATCGCCACGAACTCAAAAGCGAAGCCGTCAAAAAAGTCTACCCCGAAGGCATGCACAAAGTATGGGCTTCCGCCATTTCTGAACATCTCGGCAACGCCGTCACTGTCCGCACCGCCCTCCTCGACGAACCCGACCACGGCCTCACCGACGAAATCCTCAAAAACACCGACGTCATGACTTGGTGGGGCCACGCCGCCCACAAAGATGTCAGCGACGCCATCGTCGAAAAGGTCTGCAACCGCGTCCTCGAAGGCATGGGCATCGTCTTCCTCCATTCCGCTCACTACTCCAAGCCCTTCAAAAAACTCATGGGCACCGGCTGCGGCCTCAAGTGGCGTGAAGCCGCAGAACGCGAACGCGTCTGGGTCATCAACCCCGCCCACGAAATTGCCGACGGCCTCGGCGAGCACTTCGACATCCCCCATGAAGAAATGTACGGCGAGATCTTCGACATCCCCGCACCCGATGAACTCGTCCTCGTTAGTTGGTTCGAAGGCGGCAACATCTTCCGCAGCGGCTGCACCTGGACCCGCGGCAAAGGCAAGGTCGCCTACTTCCGCCCTGGCCACGAAACCTTCCCGACGTACTACCAACCCGAAGTCCGCCGCGTCATCGCCAACATGGTCAAGTGGGCTGCCCCGCGCAGCAGCTCTCCCTTCAAGCTCGGCGCTCCCAACGAGAAAGTCCCCCTCAGCCCCATCACCTCCAAGCACGTCGTCGACGATGCCATCCACAAACACTGAGCAAGCATGAGCGATCCAGCAAGCGAACTTCAGGCCCTCGGCATCCCGCCCGAACGCATGCCCGGTCATGTCGCCATCATCATGGACGGCAACGGCCGCTGGGCGCGCTCGCGCGGCTTTCCGCGCTCCGCCGGCCACCGCGCCGGCGCCAAGAGCGTCCGCACCATCGTGGAATACGCCGCCCGGCTCAAGCTCAAACAGCTCACCCTCTACTCCTTCTCCACCGAAAACTGGTCGCGCCCCGCCGAAGAAGTCGACATGCTCATGGCCCTCTATGTCGAATACATGAAGAGCCAGCGCGAACTCCTCATCAACAACAACATCAAGTTCGCCCAGATCGGCCGGCGCGACGGCCTCCCCAAACCCGTCCTCGACGAACTTGCCGTCACCCTCGATGTCACCAGCCAGAACTCCGGCATGACGCTCTGCCTCGCCATCAACTACGGCTCCCGGCTCGAAATCGCCGACGCCGTCCGCGCCATCGCCGAGAAAGTCCAACGCGGCGAACTCGCCCCCGATGCCATTGATGAATCGCTCATCACCAACCACCTCTACACCGCCGGCATGCCCGACCCCGACCTGCTGATCCGCACCGCCGGCGAAATGCGCATCAGCAACTACCTCCTCTGGCAGATCTCATACGCCGAGTTCTACGTCACCGAAACGCTCTGGCCCGATTTCGGCCCCGCGGCGTTCGATGCGGCCTTGCGCAACTACGCCAACCGCAACCGTCGCTTCGGCGGCGTCGACAAAAGCAACTCCTAGCGCCGCGCTTACGCGGGCTGCGCGCCATTTCTGTTATGCTGAGGCCATGATGAACCGACTTTCTGTCGTCGCCGTGCTGGCTGCTCTCGCCTTCGCCGCCTGCAAGCCCGAAACCCAAACGCCCCCGCCCGCCACCGTGCCCGGCCCCGAAAAACGCCTCGCCGAGCACGTCGTCATCATTAGCATCGACGGCTGCCGCCCCGATGTCATGCTCCGCGCCGGCTCGCCCAATCTCCGGGCCCTCATGCAGCGCGGCTCATTCAACATGTACGCCGAGACCACCTACGTCGCCATTACGTTGCCCAGCCACACCAGCATGCTCACCGGTGTCACGCCCGAGCGTCACCGCATCACCTGGAACAAAGACCGCCCGCGCGAAGAACTCCGCTCGCCAGCATTCCCCACGCTGTTCGATGTCGCCAAAAAGCACGGCCTCTCCACCGCCATGATCGCCGGCAAAAGCAAACTCGACGCCCTCACCCTCAGCGGCGCCGTCGATTTCGTCGAAGTCGCCAAGGAAGTCGCCGGCAGCGACGACGTCGCCGTCGGCGAGAAAGCCGCCGCAATCATCACCGCGCACAAACCCAACGTGACCTTCGTGCATCTCGCCAACACCGACGTCACCGGCCACTCACTGGGTTGGGGCACCGCCGAACAAATGGCCGCCATCAACCTCGCCGACCAGGCCGTCGGCATCATCGTCAAGGCCATCAATGACGCAGGCGTCACCGACAAAACCCTCGTCATCGTCTCCGCAGACCACGGCGGCTCCGGCATCACTCACGGCAAAAACGACCCGCGCTCCCGCTACATCCCCTGGATATGCGTCGGCCCCGACGTGCGCGAAGACCACGACCTCACCCTCGAACGCGGCCGCACCATCCGCACCGAAGACACCTTCGCCACCGCCTGCTATTTCCTCAATATCCCCATCGACCCCCGCATCGACGGCCGCCCCGTCATGAACCTCTTCACCGACCGCGAACTGCTGCAGCCCAAGTAACCAATTCGAGCATCACACATGACTTCGCCACAGAACGACCTCCCCCGTATCGCATCAAGAACTGCCCTGCTCCTCTGGTGGGGCATTGGTCTGACATTATTAGTGATCCTTGTCGCAGACCTGGTGTTCTTCAGTCAGACAGGCCGCACATTCCTCCCCTTTGAAGAGATCTGGCAGAACAATCAGCCCCATTTTGACGGCCAATTCTCGCGTCGCCTTCAACTCGTGGTGCTCTTACTCGTGGTCGTGTGCATTGTCGGCATCAATGCACCGCGTCGCTTCCTCTTCGGTGGCCTCTGGTCCTCTTTCCAAAAGCTGCGCGTCATCTTCATCGCCAGCCCCCGTCTGCCCAACGACATCCGCATTGTCATCATCATCTATGCTGTCGAACTGATGCTCAGAGCTGTCACTGTCTGTGTGTGGATCTTCTATGACATCGGATACTGGCTCGGTTTCGTACGATCGGATGTCGCATGGGGTAAGTTCGCAGGCGTCAGCCTCATCGCTGGCCTCTTCGTCGTCGGCGGCTTTTACCTCTTACGTGGCCTCGCCCAAGCCCAGCATTGGGCAATCTACGTCTGCAATCTGTTCCACATATTGCTGGTCATCTCACTGATAGGTGGCATCGTCTACCTCGCCCAAGCATCGATTGGTGTTGCCACCGACAAAAACAACTGGTTCGGCCCCCTCATCGTCGGCATGCTCGTCATCTATATGGTGGCTCTCTTCGCGATGCTGGCCGTTGCGCTGCCCCTCACCATCTACTGGCTGTGTCGCACCAAAGCCTACCTTCGCGCCGCGACAGCTGTTGCGTACCAAGACGCCGAAGTACCCGCGAAATGAATCTACTTACGTCCTCTCCCGCGCCACCTCCGGCGTATGCGGCGGCAGCGGCGCATGCACCTTCGTCCCCACGATTTCATACGCCCGCGTCAGCGCATCGTCGATGTTCCCATACATATTCGACTCACCGATCTTGTCGATCAGACCGTACTGCACCAGTGCAAACATCGGCTGCGCATGCACACCCGCCAGCAGCAGCACCGTGTGCTGACGCTTGCACTTGTCATGAAACTCATCCAACGCATGCAGCCCCGACGCATCGATCGCCGGCACACGCCGCATACGCAAGATGAACACCTTCGGCGGCCTCTCCAGCCCGCGCAGCGTGTCCTGCAACCGGTCCGCCACGCCGAAGAAGAACGGCCCATTAATCTCAAACACCTCAACCCCAGCCGGCACCTCGCGCGATTCAATCGCATTCGGGTCGCCCGCATCTGTCAACGCATCATGCCCCGCCGGCAGATCATTCATCTCCGCCTGAATCGCCCCGACGTTCGTCACCTCGCTCATGCGCCGCATGAACAGCAGTGACGCCAGCACCATGCCCACACCCACGGCAACCGTCAGGTCCGCCAGCACCGTCAGGCCAAATGTCGTCAACAACACCGCCACATCCGACCGCGGCGCTCGCAGCAGCGACCGAAAGTGATCGATCTCCGCCATGTTGTACGCAACGACTATGAGAATCGCCGCCAGCACGCTCAGCGGAATCATGCTCGCATACGGCGCGAACAGCAGCATCATCACCACCAGCGCCAGCGCATGAATCATCCCCGCCAGCGGCGTTCTTCCGCCCGATTTCACATTCGCCGCCGTGCGCGCAATCACCCCTGTCGCCGGCATCCCGCCAAAGACCACGCTTCCCAGGTTCCCCACGCCCTGCGCACACAATTCCAGGTTCGACTTGTGGCGCCCGCCGATCATGCCATCCGCCACCACCGCGCACAGCAGCGACTCAATCGCACAGAGAATCGCAATCGTCGTCGCCTCCGGTATCAGTGCCCGCGCCTGCCCCCACGCCACGCCCACATCCGCCCAACTCTCCAATTTGATCGGCAATCCCGGCGCCGGCAGCGTTCGCGGAATCGCGCCAAACTTCGAGCCAATCGTCTCAATCCCCTGCGGGTTCGCCTCACTGCGCGCCAACCCCGCCGCCGTCGCTATAACCGCCGCCACCACCACAACAATCAATGCCGACGGCACCCTCGGCGCAAATCGCCGCATCAAGATCATCACCGCCAGCGCCCCCGCCCCAAATGCAAACGCCATCCAGTTCACAGTTCCAAAGCTCTGTACCAACACCTGCCACTTGTGCAGAAATTCCGATGGCGGCTCCGTCTTCACCACCTCCGCCCCCTTCACCACATCCGTCCAACTCACGGTCAATCCAAAAAAGTCCTTCACCTGCGAGCTCAAGATGATCACCGCAATGCCGCTCGTGAACCCCGTCGTCACGGGGTACGGAATAAACTTGATCAGCCCGCCCAGCTTCGCCACCCCCATGATCACCAGGATGATCCCCGCCATCAGCGTGCAGATCGCCAGCCCCTGGTAGCCATGCACATCCACGATCGTCGCCACCAGCGCCATAAACGCGCCGGCTGGTCCGCCGATCTGCACCCGGCTCCCACCCAGCGCACTAATCAAAAACCCCGCCACGATCGCCGTGAACAATCCCTTCTCCGGCGGCAGATGCGAACCAATTGCCAACGCCATCGACAACGGCAGCGCAATAATCCCAACCGTCAATCCCGCCAGCAGATCATTGAAAAAATGTTGCCGCCCATACCCCTCGCGCAAACAAATCACCGACTTCGGCGTGTACGCCTCAACCCATTTTGACCACGTCGATCCTCTGTCGCCCTCGCTTGTGACCGAGCCACCATCCGTACTCATAACAACTTTCCCTTTTCCGCGCCGAACACCGCGGCGCTCACATCTAAAACGTTATTCGACACGCACCACTTGCGGACGTTAGCCCGTTTTGACGCTATCGATATAATGTCTGATGAAGCGTCTCTTTTTGAAAGTGACACGCCATGAAAAAATCCGCCCTCCTCGGCTGCCTCGGCCTGCTCGTCGTCTTCCTGCTCTTCACCGGCCTCATCGGCGGCTGCTCTTACAACGGCCTCGTCCGCAAGTCCCAAGCCGTCGACGCACAGTGGGCTCAAGTCCAAAACGTCTATCAGCGTCGCGCCGATCTCATCCCCAATCTGGTGCAGACGGTCCAAGGCTCTGCCGACTTTGAGAAGTCTACCCTCACCCAAGTCACCGAGGCCCGCGCCTCGGTGGGGCGGGTCACACTCGACGCCAGCAAAGCCCCCGAAGACGCCAAGCAACTCGAAGAATTTCAGCGCGCCCAGGGCCAGCTCTCCACCGCACTCTCGCGCCTCCTCGTCGTCTCCGAGAATTACCCCCAGCTCCGCGCCACCGAAAACTTCCGCAATCTCATGGCCCAACTCGAAGGCTCCGAGAACCGCATCACCGTCGAACGCCAGAAGTTCAACGACGTCGCCCGCGACTACAACGTCTCCGTCCAGTCATTCCCCACGGTCATCTTCGCCAATCTTTTTGGCTTCCGCACCAAGCCGTACTTCACCGCGATCACGCCCGGCGCTGAAACCGCTCCCGGCGTCAAGTTCAACTTCAAGTGAGTGATCCGTCTTGCTCCCACGCACCCGCTGGCTAGTTCTCATCCTCCTGCTCATCGCGACCGTTAGCTCCGTCGCGCTCGCCCAGCTTCCGCCTTCACCCAGTCCCAGCTACATCGCCGACCGCAGCAACGTCCTCAACCCCGCCACGCGCAACACGCTCAACGGCCAACTCGCCCAATTCGAGCGCGAGACCTCCAACCAGATCGTCGTCGCGATCGAGCCCAACCTGCCCCGCACCGAGACGCTCGAATCTTACGCCAACAAACTTTTCAACCACTGGCAGATCGGCCAGAAGTCCCGCAACAACGGCGTCCTCCTCCTCGTCATCACCGGCCAGCGCGAACTCCGCATCGAGGTCGGCTACGGCCTCGAGGGCACGCTCCCCGACGCCACCGCCAAACGCATCATTGATAACGACATCGTCCCACGCTTCCGCAACGGCGACTTCGACGGCGGCGTCCAGGCCGGCGTCAACAGCATCATCGCCGCCACCAAGGGCGAGTACCGCGGCACCGGCAAACTCGTCACTGAACAACAAAAACGCGACTTCCTCAAAAAGTTCATCTTTGCCGTCTTCGTAATCATCGTCATCATCATCACGATCCTCGGCCTCATCTTTAAGCCACTCTACGGCTCCTCCTACTCCTCCCGCGGCTACACCCCCTGGTGGGCGCAAGCCTGCATCACCATCTCTGACATCGTCATTCACATTCTCATCAACATACTCACGTCCATCGCCAGCGGCGGCAGAGGCGGGGGGGGCGGGAGCCGCTCCGGTGGGGGCGGCTTCAGCGGCGGCGGTGGTTCTTCAGGTGGCGGCGGCGCCAGTGGCAGGTGGTGATCACATGAAGCACAACGAATTCATTCACGCACTCGACGACGCCCGCATCACCGCGGCTATCCAAGCCGCCGAGGCCAAGTCCACCGGCGAAATCCGCGTCTTCATTTCCACCGGGCACTGCGATGATGCCCTCGTCGCCGCGCGCAAGCAATTCGAACGTCTCGGCCTGGCGAAAACCAAGAACCGCAACGGCGTGCTCATCTTCATTGCCCCCAAATCGCAAAACTTTGCCGTCCTCGGCGACGAAGCCATCCACGCCTGCCTCGGCGACGAGACCTGGTCCTCCATCCGCGACGTCATGCTCGAGCATTTCCAGCACGGCGACCACACCGGCGCCCTCCTCGCCGCCATCACCCGCGTCGGCGAAGCCCTCGCCCGCCACTTCCCCTGCACCACCCCCGCCACCAACCCCAACGAACTCCCCGACAAGATCGAGCGCGACTAACTTCACCGCGTGTAAAACCGGCGATGACATCGCCCTGCCGGTGGTTTTCTGCTTTCGTCTTTCTGCTTTCTGCTTTAGGGCGAGTTTGTATTGGCACAATCAAGACAAAAAGGTATAATAGTCCTTAATTATTGCGAAAGGCCGGTTTCTCTATGCCGTACCCGATCCTTGAAGCCAAACAACTCGCTCCTGCCGTGAAGCAGTTCCTCATCCATGCGCCGCACGTCACGCGCCACTGCAAGCCGGGCCAGTTTGTCATTATCCGGGTCGAATCCACCGGCGAGCGCATCCCGCTTACCATCGCCACGTCCAACAAAAACAATGGCACGATCACCCTCATCGTGCAGGCCATTGGAGCGTCCACCAAGGACCTCTGCAGCAAGAACACGGGCGACACCATCGCTGACGTCGCCGGCCCCATGGGCAAGGCCACCCACATGGATAACGTCGGCCATGCCGTCATCGTCGGCGGGGGCGTCGGCACGGCGGTCATCTACCCGCAAGCCCTCGGCCTCAAGTCGTTGGGTAACCGCGTCACGGCCATCATCGGCGGCCGCTCGCGTGAATACGTCATTCTCGAGAAGGACCTCGCCGCCATCTGCGATGAAGTCCTCCCCTGCACCGACGACGGCTCCCACGGCTTCAAGGGCTTCGTCACGCAACGCCTCGAACAGCTCATCAAAGACTCCGCCGCCACCAACCCCGTCAAACTCGTCCTCGCCGCGGGCCCCGTCCCAATGATGCGCGCCGTGGCCGAGACCACCCGCCCCTTCGGCATTCACACCGTCGCCAGCCTCAACCCCATCATGGTCGATGGCACCGGCATGTGCGGCGGCTGCCGCGTGCAGGTCGGCGGCCAGATGATGTTCGCCTGCGTCGACGGCCCCGAGTTCGACGCCCACCAGGTCGACTTCAAAGAACTCTCCGACCGTCTCACCGCCTACCGCGACCAGGAAAAACGCACCCTCGAACGCCACGAATGCCGCTCCGCCAAAGTCGTTTCGGCCTGACCCCGTTTAGCCGGCGACTTCAGTCGCCGTTCTGGAGAACAATCATGACGCAACCCGCCAATCCTCCCGCCAAGCTCAAACCCGCCGAGAAAATGAAAATCAAGCGCCAGCACATGCCCACGCGCGAAGGTGGCGAACGCGCCGCTGGCTTCGTCGAAGTCAACATGGGCCTCGACGAAACCGTCGCCATCCTCGAGGCCCAACGCTGCCTCGACTGCAAAGACGCCAAGTGCATCCAGGGTTGCCCCGTCGCCATCGACATCCCCGCCTTCGTTGAGAAAGTGGCGTTTGCCGATTTCGCCGGCGCTTACGAAGTCATCACCCGCACCAACATGCTCCCCGGCATCTCCGGCCGCGTCTGCCCGCAGGAAAAACAATGTGAGTGCAAGTGCATCCGGCAATCCGGCAAGGCCGGCGGCCCCGTCGCCATCGGCTACCTTGAACGCTTTGTCGCCGACTGGGCCCGCACGCACCTGCATGGCGATGGCCCCATCACCCACGCCGCGCCCACCGGGCTCAAGGTTGCCGTGGTCGGCTCCGGCCCTGCTGGCCTCACTGCCGCGGGCGAACTCGCCAAGGCCGGCCATGCCGTCACCATCTTTGAAGCCCTCCACGAACCCGGCGGCGTCCTCGTTTACGGCATCCCCGAGTTCCGCCTCCCCAAAGAGATCGTCAAAGGCGAAGTCAACAAACTCAAAACCATGGGCGTCACCATCGAAACCAATGTCATCGTCGGCCAAACCTACACCATCGACGACCTCCTCACCGACATGGGCTTCTCCGCCATCTTCATCGCCAACGGTGCCGGCCTCCCCGTCTTCATGAACATCCCCGGTGAGAACCTCAAAGGCGTCTACTCCGCGAACGAATACCTCACCCGCGTCAACCTCATGAAGGCTTACCAACCCGATTCCGACACCCCCGTCCTCCGCGCCAAGAACGTCTGCGTCATCGGCGGCGGCAACACCGCCATGGACGGTGTCCGCACCGCACGCCGCCTCGGCGCTGAGTTCGGCGGCCAAGCCACGTTGGTCTATCGCCGGTCCCGCGCCGAGATGCCCGCCCGAGTTGAGGAAGTCATCCACGCCGAGGAAGAAGGCGTGAAGTTTGAGATGCTCACCAACCCCATCGCGATTCTCGGTGATGACAAAGGCTGGGTCCGCGCCCTCAAGTGTCAGAAAATGGAGCTCGGCGAGCCCGACGAAAAAGGCCGTCGTCGTCCCATCGCTGTCCCCGGCAGTGAATTTGAAATCCCCTGCGAGATCGTTATCGAAGCCATCGGCACCCGCGCCAACCCCCTCCTCACCGCCACCACGCCCGACCTCAAGGTCAATGAAAAAGGCTACATCGTCACCGACGAAAACGGCATGACCAGCAAGCCCGGCGTCTTCGCCGGCGGCGACATTGTGCGTGGCGCGGCGACGGTGATTCTGGCGATGGGCGATGGGCGGAAGGCGGCGGGGGCGATCAACGCGTACCTGGCGGCGAAGTCGACGGCTGCGGCCTGACGCGCGGTGCGCGTGGTGGCGTGGCGCTGCGTTTGGCGGGTCTGGGGGTGTCGAGCCGCGTTTTTGGGGGTGAAATGAAGGGTGAATGGTGATGGGTGAAGGGTGAAAGGGGGGCGCCCTGTTGTTTTTGGCGTGGGTGGTGGCGGGGTGCGCGTACTTTTTCTTAACCGCGAAGGCGCAAAGGCGCGAAGAAAAGCGTTGATAAATGGGCGGTTTTCGCGCGGGGAGGGTCAGTCGGCCCCCCTCGCATAGCGAGGGGGCTTTCGGGCGCAGAACGTGTCAAGAGAAAAATGGAAAAGATGTTTGGATTTCTATAAAGTTAGGGGTGGGGCGGGGTTGTGAGGGATTGGCGTGGGAACGTAGGGGTGGAAAGTTTGTGCTATTGCGCAAGGTTTTTGCGGAAGCGGACCGGTCGCGGAGACTTGGGGCATTCGCCGGTCGCATTGCGGCCGCCGCTACACGCGGGCGGGGTGGTCATTTTGTTGAAGACTTTGGGTGGGGCGGTGCGTATAACAGAACGTGTGAGCCAGGTGTGAGCCATTCTTTGGGGGTTGAGAGTTATGATTTCACAGATTGCGCGACCGCGGACGGAGTTGCCGCCGGAGTTGGCGGCGGCGAAGGAGCAGATCAAGGCGACGGCTAAGTCGTATGGCCTCGATTTCTTCGAAGTCATCTTTGAAATGCTCGACTATGACCAGATCAATGCGATCGCGAGCTATGGGGGATTTCCGGTGCGGTACCCGCATTGGAAGTGGGGGATGGATTTTGAACGCACGCATAAACAACATCACTACGGCCTGGGCCGCATCTATGAGATGGTGATCAATAACGACCCGTGCTATGCGTACCTGCAGCGGTCGAATGCGATGACGGACCAGAAACTGGTGATGGCGCATGTGTATGCGCATTGCGATTTCTTCAAGAACAACCTGTGGTTTAGCAAGACGAATCGCAAAATGATGGATGGCATGGCCAACCATGCGACGCGGGTGCGGAAGCATATCGAACGGCAAGGGCTGGAGAAGGTGGAGCGGTTTTTGGATGTGTGTCTGTCGATTGAACATTTGATCGATCCGCACTCGGTGTTTTTCGGTACGCCGGCGAAGGGCGAAGTGCAGGAAGAGCCGCGGGAGCCGGAGCTGATGCGGCTGGTGTCGAAGAGCTACATGGATCGGTTTATCAATCCGCGGCAGTTAATGGAGCAGGAACGGGCACGGATGAAGGCGGAGGCGGACAAGAAGCGGAAGACGGTGCCGGCGAAGCCGGAGCGGGATGTGTTGCAGTTTATGCTGGAGCATGCGGCGCTGGAGCCGTGGCAGCAGGATGTGCTGTCGATCATCCGGGATGAGGCGTATTACTTTGCACCGCAGGGGATGACGAAGGTGATGAACGAGGGGTGGGCGACGTTCTGGCATTCGACGATGATGACGCGGCACTACTTGGATTCGAGTGAGATTATTGATTATGCGGATCATCACTCGGGGACGGTGCACATGCCGCCCGGTGGGTTTAATCCGTACAAGATCGGGGTGGAGATTTTTCGGGACATTGAGGAGCGGTGGAACAAGGGGCGGTTTGGGAAGGAGTTTGAAGAGATCGACACGCTGGGCGGGCGGGACCACTATGAGAAGCCGCTGAACAAGGGGCAGGAGAAGATTTTTGAAGTGCGGCGGATTTACAACGATGTGCGTTTCATCGACGAGTTTTTGACGGAAGAGCTGATCGACCGGATGAAGATGTATCAGTACCGGCGGGACCCGCACACGGGGCAGGTGCGGATCGTGAGCCGGGACCATAGGCGGATCAAGGAGACGCTGCTGTACCGGCTGACGAACATGGGGCAGCCGTACATTTTTGTGCTGGATGGGAATTACCGGAATGCGGGGGAGTTGTACTTGGGGCACAAGCACAACGGGCTGGACATTGAAATCAAGTACGCGGTGGAGACGCTGAAGAACCTGCATGCGATCTGGGGGCGTCCGGTGCATCTGCAGGCGCAGATTGATGAGGATATGATGCTGTTTTCATTTGATGGGCAGAAGCATTCGCAGCATAAGATTCGGGATGAGTTGCCTGAGCCGGCGAATGAATTGTGAATAGTGAATGGTGAAGAGTGAAGGGTGAAAAATCACGACTTGGTTTTGCGGCAGATGGTGGTGAGGATGGCGATCAGTTGATTGGCTTCATCGAGCAGGGGGGTGAGGCGGTTCTCGGGGACGATTTTGCCGGCGATGAGGAGCCTCAACCAGTAGTGTGTTTCACGGGCTTCTTTCTGGGCGATGTTCATTTTGTGCTTGAAGTCGGCGCGGCTCTCCGAGGCTTGGGCCTCTTCGATATTGGCGCCGATCGAGGTTGCGGCGCGAAGGAATTGGTTTGCGATTACCCAGCCAGCTCGATTTTCGAGGGACTGCAGATGATCGAAAACCTGCATGGCCCGTATTGCGAAGTTGAACGTACGGTCACAGAGGTCGAAGGTCTTGGCCACTGCATGTCCTTTCACGCTTCAGTTTTCACTATTCATTATTCTTCGGCGTTCGGGTCGATGGGGAAGGCGGGGGGGGCGTGGTGGTCGATGCGGGTGAAGATGAGGACGACGGCGCCGAGGATGAGGGCGGCGCTGCCGATGAGGAGCGCGTAGACGTCGCCGTAGGGTTGGATCTTCTTGAGGAAGCCAATGACGTTGGGGCCGACGAAACCGCCGCCGAGGTTGCCGAGGGAGTTGACCAGGGCGATGCCGGCAGCGGCGGCAGCGCCGGTGAGGATGTGCGGGGGGAGGGTCCAGAACGGGCCGAGGGTGCCCCAGATGCCGACGGCACTGATGGAGAGGCCTGCGAGGGTGGCGACGATGGCGGTTGTGCCGGTGAAGAGGATAGAGGCAAAGGCGGCAATGGCGAGGCCGACGGCGCCGACGAGGGCACAGATAGCGACATGCCAGCGGCGTTCGCCGGTGCGGTCCGAGTGGAGGCTGATGAGAACCATGCCGATGGCGGCGGCGGTAAAGGGGATGGCGGAGATGAGTCCGACGTAGAGGTCGACCATGTGCGGGGGCGTTTTCGCGTCGATGGTGCCGGCGCCTTTGAGGGCGGTTTTACAGATGGAGGGGGTCCAGTAAATGATGGTGCAGAAGCCCCACATGAGCATCATGTAGATGAAGCTGAGGAGCCAGACGCGGCCGCTGGTGAAGGCGTGTTTGATTTCGGCGGCGTGGCCGGAGGGGTGGTTGTGGCGTTCGTGGGCCATGCGGTTCATGAGGATTTGGCGCTCATCGTCGGTGAGCCACTTGGCGTCTTTGGGATAGTCGGTGAGGTACCAGAGGACGACGAGGCCGAGGATGACGGTGGGGATGCCTTCGAGGAGGAAGAGCCATTGCCAGGAGGAGAGGGGCGGGTGGCCGCTCATGGCGTAGAGGATGAAGCCGCCGAGGGGGTTGCCGATGACGCCGGAGATGGCGGTGGAGGTGAGGAAGAGGGCGCCGGCGCGGGCGCGTTGTTTGGCGGGGATCCAGTAAGAGAGGTAGAGGATCATGCCGGGGAAGAAGCCGGCTTCGGCCGCGCCGAGGAAGAAGCGGAGGACGTAGAAGGAGGTCGGCGAGTTAACGAACATGAAGCAGGAGGAGATGATGCCCCAAGAGATCATGATGCGTGCGATCCAGCGGCGGGGGCCGACTTTTTCCTGGATGAGGTTGGAGGGGATTTCGAAGAGGAAGTAGCCAATGAAGAAGATGGATGCGCCGAAGGCATAGACGGCGTCGCTGAAAACGAGGACGTTGTTGGCGATGTCGGGGTTGAGCTTGGGATCGGCCTGCATGGCGATTTTGGCGATGGCGACGTTGGCGCGATCGATGTAGTTCATGAGGTAAAGGACGACGATGAACGGGATGAGACGCCACATGACTTTGTGGACGACGCGAGATTCCTGTTGTGGCGTATGCGTGATGGGGGGAAGAGCGGCAGGCGGATTGGACATAGTGTGCGTGAGTGTAGGGCAGGGCGCGTTGGGCCGCAATCACGGGACGTTTTCAGCTTCGACAGGGACGCCGTGGATCTGGGCTTCGCGGACATCTTCGGGTTCGAGTCGGCCGTCGATGCCGTGGGATTGCTGGTAGCGTGACCAGAGGATGACGGCGATGGGGCAGAGGACGGCGGTGGTGACGCAGGCAATGAGGATCTGCGCGGTGGCGGTTTTCTCGATGGCGGCGAAAGTTGGGTGCGCGGCGGTGCCGGCCGCGGCGGCGACGATGAGGAAGGGGGTTTGGACGGCGTTGCCGGCGGTGCTGCCTTCGGCCATGCCGGCGATGGTGGAGCGTTCGCGGAAGAGGCGCAGTGTGAGGACGCCGCCGAAGCCGGTGAGGAGGACGGTGGCGAGGCCGAGGAGGAGTCCGCCGGCGACGACGTTGGCGTTGAGGAAGACGCCGAGGTTCATGTTGGCGCCGAGGGCGAAGGCGAAGAAGGGGATGGTGAGGTTCTCGCCGGGCTTGAGGAACTCGCGGAGGGATTCGTCGAGGTTGCCCAGGAGCATGCCGAGGACGATGGGGATGAGGACGGCGAGGAAGGCGACGATGGGCAGTTCCTGGCCCATGAGACCGAGGGCGAGCATGGTGAAGAATGGGCCGTCGTTGAGGGAGAGGACGGCGATGCCGCCGACGTCGGAGCGGTTTCCGTACTGGCTGGTGAGGGCGACGTACATGCCGCCGTTGGAGTTGGTCATGGCGGCGATGATGGCGAGGGCAGAGAGTCCGAGGAGTCCGGCGTTGTGTCCGTAGAAGTAGTAGAAGGTGTAGCCACAGGCGACGCCGATGGCGTATTTGCTGATGGTGAGGACGAGGCCTTTTTTGAGGGCGCGGGCGCCGACGCGAAGGTTCATCTGGGCGGAGGCGCAGAAGAGGAAGAGGCCGATGAGGGCGAGGACGCCGGTTTTGAAGAGGGGGGTGAAGAAGCCGCCGATGAGGAGAAATTCGCCGTTGGGGTTGGCTTTGCGGTCGGTGCCGAGGGCGAAGACGACTTGTTGAATCCAAGGGAGGTGGAGCTGGTCGATGGTGTTGAGGAGGGCGCCGAGCATGAGCGGGACGACCATGAGTCCGCCGGGAACTTTTTTCACGGTTTGCAGGATATGCATGAAATCTCCGCCAAGTGGCGGAGAAGATAGCCTTGCTGATAGAGCAACACAAGACTTCTTGACGCTTGGCGGGTGGCTAACTACATTTCAGACGTCGAGAGGGTTCGCCGCGATCTATTTGGTGCACGATGAAGTTTGAAGACATACCGACGCCAGCCGTCTACCGGCTCAGCTTCTATCTGCGGCAGCTGGAGGCGTTTCAGCGGGCGGACCGGCACACGATTTCGTCGCGCCAACTGGGCGAGGCGCTGGGTTATACCGATGCGCAGGTGCGCAAGGACCTGGCGTACTTCGGGCAGTTTGGCCACCCGGGTATTGGGTATAAGGTGGACGAGCTGATCGGGCAGCTGCGGAAAATTTTGGGCACGGACAAGGTGTGGAACGTGCTGCTGGTGGGGGCGGGCAACCTGGGACGGGCGCTCATTGCGTACCGCGGGTTTTTGCGGAAGGGCTTTCGGCTGGCGGCGATCTTTGATGCGGATAACACCAAGGTGGGGCAGCCGTTTGGTGATTTGAAAGTTGAGTCGATGGACAACCTGGCGCAGCTGGTGAGCGACTTGAACATTCGCCTGGCGATTGTGTCGGTACCGGCGGAGGCGGCGCAGAATGTGGCGGACCGGCTGGTGGCGGCGGGGATTCGCGGTATCTTGAATTTTGCACCGATCAGCGTGACGGTGCCGCCGGAAGTAAGCGTGCAGGGCGTTGATTTGGCGGTGCAGCTGGAGCAGTTGAGTTTCAAGATGAGTTTGACCGGCACCGAGAGTGGTGAGTCGCCGGCGAATGGTTAAAGGGTGGCGGGGGTGCACGGAGGCGTGGCAGCGTAAGCACATGGCGGTTGATTACAAAAAACTGGCGGGCAAGTTCATCGTCTTTGACGGGCCGGACGGCTGCGGCAAGACGACGCAGATGCAATTGTTTGAGAAGAAGCTGACGGAGGCGGGGCTGACGGTGAAGCGGCTCCGCGAGCCGGGGGGGACAAGCATCGGGGAGCAGATTCGCGAGGTGCTGCTGGCGGTGAAGAATGAAGGGATGGACGTGCGTTGCGAGATGCTGTTGTACATGGCATCGCGGGCGCAGTTGGTGCAGCAGGAAATTAAGCCGGCGCTGGCGCGGGGCGAGGTGGTGCTGAGCGACCGGTATGCGTCGAGCACGATCGCGTACCAGGGGGGCGGGGGCGGGTTGCCGGTGGAAGCGATCATGCAGGTGGCGGAGATTGCGGTGGACCGCGTGTGGCCGCACCTGACGGTGGTGTTTGATATTTCGATTGATGATGCACAGCGGCGGCTGCATGCGCCGACGACGAGCAAGAAGAAGGGGAACGGACAGACGCCAAAGGTGATGCCGGGGCTGTTTGCGGACCGGATCGAGCAGCGTGAGACGAGCTATCACGAGAAGGTGCGGGCGGCGTACTTGGCGCAGGTGGAACGCTGGCCGGAGCGGCACTGCAAGGTGGACGCAGCGCAGGCGATTGAGGCGGTGGAGGGGCAGGTGACCGAGGCGATCACGCGGTTCTTTCAGCTCTGACTGATGTATCCGTCGACATTGCGGATGTAGTCGAGGAGTGCGGTGGTGGCGGTGCGGTCGGTGGGGGAGGCTTTGAGTGATTGTTCAGCGACGCCGGCGAGGCGGGTGATTTCGGGGAAGCCGTAGCCGCCGCCAGCGCCTTTAAGTTGATGCACGAGTTTGAGGGCCTCGGCGGGGTTGTTGTTGGCGAGGCAGGTTTCGATGCTGTGTACGTACCAGGGGAGTCGCTTGGTGAACGACTGGATGAGGGGCAAGTATTCGGGGTCGTCGCGGAATGTGCTTTGATACTTCATGGAACTCGGAATAAAAAAACACGGTCAAGATGGGGCGTGCACCCCATCTTGACCGTGATACTGGCGGATAGTTATGCCCAGCGGATGAGGCCCGGCTCGAGCCGCATGTTGACCTGGGGATTCTTGGGCAGGACGCGGATGGAGTAGCCTTGCTGGCCGCACTGGTCGGCGACGATTCTGCCTTCGAAGGTGTGGATCGGATACTCGGGGAGTTTCTTTTCTTCGGTGTTGACGAGTTTCATCGGCGTGCGCACGGGGTTGGTGATGCTGCCGTTGGCATCGATCGTACCGTGGTAGATTTCGACTTGCACTTCGGCGGGGTTGATCGGGCCGAGGGAGATGCTGCTTCTTACATCGAGGGTGTCGCCGGCCATGAGGTGGCCATCGTTGTTGGTGGCGAGGTCGATGATCCAGATCTTGGACCAGTCTTCCTTGATCTTGCTCTTCCATTCGGCGAGAGCCTTGGCGCCGGCGGCGTTTTCTTTGACGAGTTTGAGGCAGAGCTCGTTGGCGGGGGAGTAGAGCTGCTCCCAGTATTGCTGGACCTGGCGCGAGGTGTTGAAGAAGGAGCAGACGCTGCGCATGGACTCTTTCATGCGGCGAATCCAGCGGCGCGGGAGGTCGTCAGCGCCGCGTTCGTAGAACTCGGGGATGACTTCCTTCTCGAGCAGTTCGAAGAGGCTTTCGGAGTCCATGTGGTCCTGATACTCGTCGTTGTTGAATTCTTCTTCGCTGCCGATGGCCCAGCCGCTGTTCTTGTTGTTTTGATAGCACTCAACCCACCAGCCGTCGAGGATGGAGAGGTTGATGGCGCCGTTGATGGGGCCTTTCATGCCGGAGGTGCCGGAGGCTTCCATGGGGCGGCGGGGGGTGTTGAGCCAGACGTCGACGCCCTGGACGAGGTGGCGGGCGACGTTCATGTCGTAGTCTTCGATGAAGACCATGCGGGTGCGGACGTCTTCGCGCTTGCAGAAGCGGATGATGTCCTGAATGAAGCGTTTGCCGCCGTCGTCACGCGGGTGGGCCTTGCCGGCGAAGACGAACTGCAGGGGACGGTCGCGGTTGTTGAGCAACTTGAGCAGGCGTTCCTGGTTGCGGAAGAGAAGCGTGGCGCGTTTGTACGTGGCAAAGCGGCGGGCGAAGCCGATGGTGAGCGCTTCGGGATCGAGGATTTCATCAATACGGGCGGTGTCGGCGACGGATGCGCCGCGGCGGGCGAACTGCACACGCAGGCGATCGCGAACGAACTGGATGAGATGTTCGCGGCGGCGTTCGTGGCTGCGCCAGAGCTCGGAGTCGGGGATCTTTTCGACGCGGTCCCACATCTTGTAGTTGGTGGGCTTGTCGGCCCAGTTAGCGCCGAGGTAGCGGCCGTAGAGATTGGAGAATTCATCGGAGAGCCAGGTCTGGGTGTGGACGCCGTTGGTAATGGCGCAGATGGGGATTTCGGGGGTGGGAACTTCGGGCCAGATGCGGTGCCACATGTCTCGGCTGACTTTGCCGTGGAGCTGCGAGACGCCGTTGGAGTGCCAGGCGGTGCGCAGGGCGAGGACGGTCATGCCGAAGGGCTCGTGGGCATCACCGGCGGTGATGCGGCCGAGGTCGAGGAATTCTTCCTTGGTGAGGCCGAGCTTGGCGGCGTAGTGGCCGACGTAGCGTTCGATGAGGCCGTGGTGGAAGGCGTCGTTGCCGGCGGGGACGGGGGTGTGGGTCGTGAAGACGTTGGACGCGGCGGTGAGCTCGAGGGACTGCTTAAAGGTGAGCTTCTGGTCGTGCATCATGACGTGGATGCGTTCAAGGGAGAGGAAGGCGGAGTGGCCTTCGTTCATGTGGCAGACGGTGGGCTTGTAGCCGAGGGCCGCGAGGGCACGGATGCCGCCGACGCCGAGGAGGACTTCCTGGCGGACGCGCATTTCCTGGTCGCCGCCGTAGAGACGGGCGGTGATTTCGCGATCTTCGGGGCGGTTGCTGGGGACGTTGGCATCGAGGAGGAAGAGCGGGTTGCGGCCGACCTGGACGCGCCAGATGTAGGCATGGACGGGACCATCGGGGAATTCCACGGAGATGACGAGCGGCTGCTTGTTGGCGTCGAGGCATTGGGTGACGGGCAGGGCGAAGAAGTCGTTTTCGGGATAGTTTTCCTGCTGCCAGCCATCGGCATTGAGCGTCTGGCGGAAGTAGCCAAAGCGGTAGAGCAGGCCGACGCCGACGAGCGGGAGACCGAGGTCGGAGGCGGACTTGAGGTGATCGCCGGCGAGGATGCCGAGACCGCCGGAGTAGATCGGCAGCGATTCATGGAGGCCGAACTCGGCGGAGAAGTAGGCGATGTGGGCTTCGGGGTTGCCCTTATTGAGGGTGTACCAAGTAGGGGTGGTCATGTAGTGGCGCAGGTCGGTGAGGATGCGATTCATGTGGGCGAGGAAGCCTTCGTCCGCGGCTGCGGCGGCGAGTTTTTCCTGGCTGACCAGGGAGAGGATCTTGACGGTGTTGTGGTTGGTCTGCTCCCAGAGTTCGGGATCGAGGCGCCGGAAGAGTCCGGCGGCGTCGTAATTCCAAACAGTCCAGAGGTTATAGGCGAGTTCAGTGAGCGGGCTGAGTTTTTCGGGCACAGCGGGCTTCACGACAAACTTACGAATAGTGGGCATTGATTCTCCTTGACCCTCGTTCAGGCACGTCCGTGCGACAGCAAAGCCTCTGCCGTGCGAAGTGTAAACGAGAATGCAGTAATTTGAAATATCGGCAGAATTATCGGTAACTGAAGTGAAAAGTTGTCCGAAAGGGGGTTTGGCGTGCAAAGCGGCGCAGGGGAGGCGATAATGTGGGCGTTAATAACCGTGAGTGAATCATGCTGGCACGAATTGGTTGGTTGTTGTGGTGGGTGGGGCTGGCGGCCTATTTTGGCGCGATGGCGTTTTTGCCGACGGTGGCGAGCAGTGTGTTCGCGACGGTTCGCCGCACGGGAGTCGGACTTCCGGGCACGCCGGAGTGGCTGAAGGCGACGGATCAACTGGGCGGGGAGATTTTTGGCGACGTGCTGGTGCGATTCTCGGGATTGCAGTTCATCTTCCTGGGATTGATGTTCGTGGGGCTGGTGTTCTGGTTCATCGCGCCGGCGACACGGACGCGGCGAAGCACGTTGATCAAGGCGCTGCTGGTGATCGTGCTGACGGGCGTGGCGTGCTATGACGCGCTGGTGCTGATGCCGGACGTAATGCAGACGCGCACGCAGATGCGGGCGCGGCAGGATGCGGAGACCAAGACGCGGTTTGATACGCTGCATCAGCGGTCAACGCGCGTGGGACAGGTGAAGCTGGGGGTACTGCTGGCGGCGGTGGTAGTGAGTGCGTTATCGCAGACGGGGGTGGGGCATCGCCGTGTGGGGACGGGGCACGATATGTCGCCGATGCTGAAAGACCGCCATGCCGCGTGAGAATGCCGAAGCTCGAAGCCGACGGTTGAATATCATCCTGGCCGAGCTGGGGAAGTTGTACCCCGATGCCTACTGCGCGCTGACGCACCGCAATGCGTATGAGTTGCTGGTGGCGACGATTTTGTCGGCACAGTGCACGGATGCGCGGGTGAACATGGTGACGCCGGCGCTGTTTAAGAAATATCCGACGCCGCATGATTTGGCGCAGGCGGACATGCGTGAGCTGGAGTCGATGATTCAGTCGACGGGGTTTTTCCGCTCGAAGGCGAAGAGTTTGAAGGAGAGCACGAGCGATATTGTGAACAAGCATGGCGGGGAGGTGCCGCAAACGATGGAGGCGTTGACAGCGCTGCGCGGGGTGGGGCGGAAGACGGCGAACGTGGTGCTGGGGAATGCGTTTGGCATCAACGTGGGGGTGGTGGTGGACACGCATGTGGGACGGTTGTCGCTGCGGTTGGGTTTTACGAAGCAGACGGACCCGGTGAAGGTGGAGCAGGACCTGGTGCGGATTGTGCCGCAGCGGGACTGGACGGTGTTCAGCCATCGGATGATTTTTCATGGGCGGAAGATCTGCGAGGCGCGGAAGCCGAAGTGCGGGATATGTCCGTTACTGGCGCACTGTCCGGCGGGGCAGAAGTTTATGGCGGCGGCGAAGAACGACTAAGATAGTGTGCGATGCATGAGGCACTGAGCGCATTTTCGCCGGTGATTGGGACGTGGTTTGAGCGGCACGTTGGGGCGCCGACACCGGCGCAGGTGCTGGGCTGGCCGCACGTGGCGGCGCATCGGAACACGTTGATTTTGGCGCCGACGGGGTCGGGCAAGACGCTGGCGGCGTTTTTGGCGGCGATTGATTTTGTGGCGAAGCTGCTGCAGGGGGAGGAGGGGACGCGGGGCGTGCAGATACTGTATGTGTCGCCGCTGAAGAGTTTGGCCAATGATGTGCAGAAGAATCTGGTGACGCCGCTGGAGCAGATTGAGCGCGTGGCGGAGGAGATGAAGGCGCGCTGGCCGCAGATCACGGTGGCGGTGCGGACGGGGGACACGACGCCGGCGGCACGGGCACAGATGCTGCGGACGCCGCCGCATATATTGATCACGACGCCGGAGTCGTTGAATCTGTTGTTGACGACGCGGGGGCGGTCATTTCTGACAGATGTGCGTTTTGTGATTGTGGATGAGGTGCATGCGCTGGCGGGGAACAAGCGCGGGGTGTTTTTGTCGCTGGTGCTGGAGCGGCTTGAAGAACTGAGGCAGCAGGCGGCGGGCATGGCGCCGGGGGCGAAGCGAACGAAGATTGCGCCGGGAGTTTTTGTAAAGGCTGAGCCGGCGCCGCCGCTGGTGCGGATCGGGCTGTCGGCTACGGCGCGGCCGGAGGAAGTGATCGCGAATTGGCTGGGCGGTTTTGAGGATGACGGGAAGCCGCGGCCGGTGGCGGTTGCGCGGGCGGGGCAGCGGAAGCGGCTGGACCTGCAGGTGATGTGCCCGTTCTGGGGGGAGGCGATAACGGACGATCGCTTTTTGGACCCGGAGGGGCGGCCGCTGGGCAAGACGCACTGGCCGCAGGTGACGAAGCGCCTTCGGACGTTGGTGAAGGAGCATCGGAGCACGCTGATTTTTGCGAATAGCCGACGGCTGGTGGAGCGGCTGGCGGCGGAGCTGTTGGATAGTGCGGACAGGTTGGATGGGACGAAGCCGGAGCCGCTGACGCTGTTGCCGCATCATGGGAGCATTTCGAAAGAGGTGCGGCTGGAGACGGAGCAGGCGCTGAAGCGCGGCGAGTTGCAGGCGGTGATCGCGACGAACTCGCTGGAGTTGGGGATTGATGTGGGGGCGTTGGATCTAGTGGTGCAGGTGGACTCGCCGGGGACGGTGGCGGGGGCGTTGCAGCGGGTGGGGCGTGCGGGGCATTTGGAGAAGGCGACGGCGAAGGGGCGGCTGCTGGCCCGGCGGTTGGGGGAGTTGCCGAGCTTGGCGGCGTTGACGCCGTTGATGGTGGAGGGGTTGGTGGAAGAATTGCGGGTGCCGCAGAATTGCTTGGATGTGTTGTCACAGCAGGTGTGCGTGGCATGCGTGGTGGCGCCGCAGAAGCGCGCGCGGCTGTTGAAGATGATTCGGCGGAGCGCGGGTTATGCGAAGTTGTCGGACAAGCAATTTGAGAGCGTGGTGCAGATGCTGTCGCGGCGGGCGGACCGGGTGACGGCGACGGGGCTGAAGCCGCGGATCAGTTTTGACCGGGTGAATGATGAGTTGATTGCGTTGCCGGGGACGGCGAAGGTGGCGGTGACGAATTCGGGGGTGATTGCGGATACGGGGTACTTTGCGGTGTATGCGATTGATGATCGCCCGGCGGGTGAGGACAAGGAGGCGACCAAGGCGCGGGGGAAGCGGATCGGCGAGCTAGACGAGGAGTTTGTGTTTGAGACGAAGGAGGGGGATCGGATTTTGCTGGGGTCGCAGGTGTGGCGAGTGGCGTCGATTGATGCGGACCGGGTGCTGGTGAAGCGAACGATGCCGGGGACGATGCGGATGCCGTTCTGGCGGGGGGAGCGGGCGCCGCGGTCGGAGTTGCTGGGGGACGCGATTGCACGGTTTAACAGTGAGTTGGAAGGGCGGCTGGATGATGCTGAGGGGGCGCGGGAGTGGTTGATTCGGGAGCATCATTTTGATGACCAGGCGGCGGATGCGCTGGCGTATTTGTACAGGCGGCAGCGGGAGTTGGCGGCCGTGCCGACGCATGAGCGCGTGGTGATCGAGCATTTTGTGGACAAGGCGGGCGAGCCGGTGATCGCGGTGTTTTGTCCGCTGGGGTCGCGGATTAATTATGCGTTGCGGATTGCGCTGGAGGCGCGGTTTGCAGCGCGGCGGTTGCCGGCGCAGATTATCCATAGTGATGACGGGCTGCTGATTCGGCCGCCGGTGGAGGTGGGGGAGATACCGGAGAACCCGCTGGCGTTTTTGCGATCGAGTGATGTGGAGGGGTTGATTGTTGATCAGCTGGAGTCGTCGGCGTTGTTTGGGCTGCGGTTTCGGATGAATGCGGCGCGGGCGTTGATGTTGCCGCGGATGAGTTTGAACCAGCGTACGCCGCTGTGGCAGCAGCGGCTGCGGGCGAGGCATTTGCTGGCGCTGGTGAAGCAGCAGCGGAATTTTCCGATCATTGTGGAGACGTATCGCGAGTGCTTGCAGGATGTGCTGGCGGTGGATGGGGCGCGGGCGTTGCTGGAGAAGATTGAGACGGGGGATGTCGCGGTCAGCATTGTGCGGAACGAGGAGCCGTCGCCGTTTGCGGTGAGCGCGTTTTCGGAGTTTCAGCAGGAGTTTATGTATGCGCAGGATGATCCGCTGGGGCCGACTGAGAACGAGCCGTCGGTTGATCCGGCGGTGATCGATTCGATTCTGCAGCGGCGGCAGGATGCAGCGCATGGTGCGGCGGGGTGGGAGGCACAGGATGAGGCGACGCTGCTGCGGCGGATCACGGGGTCGAGTTACCCGGCGCGGACGCCGGAGGAATTGCTGGAGAAAATTGAGGCGGCGGGGCCGGTGGATTTGGGTGAGGTGGATGATCCGCGTTGGGCGGCGTGGGTTGTGGATGGGCCGGCGGCGATGCTGCAGGAGTTGATGGGCAAGCGGCGGCTGCTGCGCGTGAGCTGGGCGGATGAAACGGATTGGCGCTGGCTGGCGACGGAGAATTTGGCGATGTACCTGGCGGCGCGGGGGGTGAGGCCGAGGTTGAAGGGGGCGATGTATGAGGAACTACCGCCGGCGTTGTTGCGGAGTGAGCTCGATCAGCAGGCGGCGCTGCGGGCGATGGTGGAGCAGGCGATCAGGCGGCAGCCGACGTTTACGCGGGCGGAGTTGCAGGGGCGTTTTGTGTGGGCCGCGGAGGCGATTGGGCCGCTGCTGAATGAGCTGTTGCGCGAACGTGTTGTGCAGCAGGTGCAGGATGAGCGGATGGCGCTGACGGAGTTTGTGGACCAGCTGCGGACGATTGCGCTGCGACGCGAGCGGCAGGCCACGGCGTTGGCGGATGTGGATGCACTGCAGCGGCACTTGCTCCACTGGCACAAAGTCGATCGGCGGGGGAATGGGATTGATGCGATTGAGGATGCGCTGGACATGCTGGTGGGGGTGGCGCGGCCGCTGGATACGTGGCTGTGTGACATCTTGCCGGCACGGGTGGCGGACTTTGTGCCGAATCAACTTGATGCAATCACGCGGGCGGGGCATTGGGTGGCGGTGGGTGGGGAGGACGAGAGTGTGGCGTTTTGGCCGCGGCATTGGCTGGGATTGCGGGAGGCGGTAGCGGCGCCGCCGTTGAATGACAATGCGCAGCGGGTGCTGGAGACGCTGAAGCGAACGGGGGCGTCGTTCATGTTGGATCTGCAGATGCAGGTGCCGCTGGCGGAGCATGAGATTGCGGCGGCGCTGCGGTTGCTGTTCTTTGCGGGGTTGATCAGTGGGGACTCGACGCAGACGTTGGTGGAGACATTTGCGGCGGCGGAGGCGCGTGAGGAGGGGCGGAAGAGTGCGGATGCGGCGAAGCGGCCGCGGATGGCGCGGGGGTGGTGGAAGAATCGGACGCTGAATGCGGGGGCATTGGGCGGGCGATTTTTTACGTTGATGCAGGGGGTGGAGGCGCTGGATGCGTTGGCGCATGCGCAGCGCATCACTGACCGCGCGGAGCGGTTGCTTAGGCGGCATGGGTTTGTGTGCCGGGAACTGACGGATACGGGCGATGGGCCGTGGCGGGACAATTATGAGATTCTGACGCGGTTTGAGTGGGCGGGCACGGCGCGGCGTGGGTATTTTGTGGAGGGGATTACGGGCAGCCAGTTCGCGTTGCCGGGGGTGGATTTGGCGTCGCCGTCGCTGCAGCGGGGGCAACAGGACAAGGTGTTTTGGTTGTCGATGCTGGACCCGGCGAACATTTATAGTCACGTGCGGACGAAGTGGGTGTCGGATCTGGGGGAGTCGGCGCGGGTGCCGCGCGTGGCGGGGAGTTGGCTGGCGATTGTGGATGGGTTGCCGGTGTTGGCGGCGGTGGCATATGGGCAGCGGCTGGTGCCGCTGGCGGGGGATGCGCGGCGGACGGAGCTGGCGCTGGGGCAGGTGCATGTGCTGCTGGATCGGTTGCCACGGGGGACGCGACCGCATTTGCAGGTGAAATTTTTGGACCAGACGCCGATTCTGGAATCGCCGGCGGCGGCGGTGCTGCAACGGCAGGGGTTCACGCGTGACACGCAATCGCTTCGGCTGTATCGTCAGTACATGAGCAGCCGCGGACAAGCGGCAGAAGTCCCTGAGCCCGACGGAGAAATGGCTTGACGACAATAAATCCAGCTTCGGACCCGGTGAGCGCGCTCGATCAGACACGCGCGGAGCCTTGCATTATCACGATCTTTGGCGCGACGGGTGATTTGACGATGCGCAAGCTCGTGCCGGCACTGTATAACCTGATGCGCGACGGCCTGCTGCATGAGAACACGGTCGTGATTGGATTTGCGCGGCGTGTGAAGACGGATGAGCAGTTCCGCAGCGAGATGCGCGAAGCGGTGGGGAAGTTCAGTCGCACGAAGCCGCTGGACCCGCACGTGTGGGACAAGCTGGCGAAGAATCTGTTTTATCACCAGAGCACGTTCGAGGATGCGGAGGGGTATGCCCGGCTGGCGGAGCGCTGCAAGCAGCTGGATGAATCGCACGGCACCGGCGGTCGCCGGGTCTATTATTTGTCGACGAGTCCGGTGGAGTTTGCGACGATTGTCGATCGGCTGGGCGGGGCGGGGTTGGGGAACATTGATCCGTTTAACCCGCATGCGTGGCGGCGCGTGATTGTGGAGAAGCCGTTTGGGCGGGATCTGCAGACGGCGCAGGAACTCAATGCGCACATGAGCCGCGTGTTTGATGAGTCGCAGGTGTTTCGCATCGATCACTACCTGGGCAAGCAGACGGTGCAGAACACGCTGGTGTTTCGGTTTGCGAACGGGTTGTTTGAGCCGGTGTGGAACCGCAACCACGTGGATCACGTGCAGATCACGGTGTCGGAGACGCTGGGCGTGGAGGGGCGCGGGCCGTATTACGAGGCGTCGGGGGCGCTGCGCGACATGGTGCAGAATCACCTGCTGCAGTTGATGACGCTGGTGGCGATGGAGCCGCCGGTGGCGCTGGATGGCAACGCGATTCGTGATGAGAAGGTAAAGGTGTTGCGGTCGGTGATGCCGCTGACACGCGAAGAGGCGGGGCGGCGGACGGTGCGCGGCCAGTACACGGCGGGTGTGAGCAACGGCAAACGGGTGGTGGGGTATCGGGAAGAGGAACGCGTGGACCCGGCCTCGCAGACGGAGACGTTTGCGGCGGTGAAGTTGTTTATCGACAACTGGCGCTGGCAGGGGGTGCCGTTTTATCTGCGATCGGGCAAGCGGCTGCCGAAGGCGGGGTCGGAGGTGTGCATTCACTTCAAACATGCACCGGGCGTGCTTTTTAATGCGGACACGCGGCGGCATATTGCGAACAATGTGCTGGTGCTGCGCGTGCAGCCGAACGAGGGCATCTCGCTGCTCATCAATGCCAAGACACCGGGAACGGTGACGCGGATTGCGCCGGCGCACATGGACTTTGACTACAATGTAGCATTCGGGTCGTATTCGCCTGAGGCGTATGAACGGCTGCTGCTGGATGCGATTCTGGGCGACTCGACGCTGTTCATCCGTGGTGATGAAGTCGAGGGCGCGTGGAAGATCATCGACTCGATTGAGGATGCGTGGCATCACAACACGCCGCCGTTGAGTTTCTACCCCGCGGGTGCGTGGGGGCCGGCCGAGGCCAACGCGATGCTGGAGCGTGAAGGCCGCCATTGGGATGCGCTGATTTCGGCAAGCGCCAAGGAACTGGCAGTTGATGCCGACTATTGAGTGAGGAATGTATGTCGATACCCGTTTCGGTGCAGATGTATACGCTGCGCGACCTGACCGCCAAGGATTTTCTTGGCACGATCGAAGAAGTTGCGAAGGTTGGCTATGGCGGCGTGGAACTTGCGGGCACGTACAACGTGCCGGCGAAGGACCTGCGTAAGCATGTTGAGTCGCTGGGGTTGATCATCAGCGGGGCGCACGTGGGCATTGATCCGCTGGAGAAGGATTTCGAAGCGACGACGGATTATTACCATGCGGCGGGCGTGGAGCACATCATCGTGCCGTGGCTTCCGCCAGAGCGGCGGAAGAACTGGGCGGAGTTCGGCAAGTCGCTGAACGCCTTGGGCGCGAAGCTGAAGGCTAAGGGAATGACGCTGTGCTATCACAACCATGACTTTGAGTTCGCCAAGGAAGACGGGAAGTACGGTTTGGACCTGATCTTTTCGAACGCTACGCATGAGAATCTGCAGGCGGAGCTGGATTTGTACTGGGTGGCGCGGGCGGGTGAGAACCCGGCTGTGTATATCAAGAACTTTGCAGATCGGGTGCCGCTGGTGCATGTGAAGGACATGGCGGCCGGCCCGGAGAAGCGGTTTGCGCCGGTGGGGACGGGGGTAATCGATTTTGCGCCGATTTTTGCGGCGGCTGAGTCGCTGGGCATCGAGTGGTACGTGGTGGAGCAGGACAACTGCTACGACACGCCGCCGATGGAGGCGATCAAGACGAGCATGCGTAACCTGCGTGAGATGGGCATCGTATAAAATCGAAGCAATGACGAACAAAACCGGGGCGGAAGCGTCCTATCAATAGAAAGGCTCATGCCATGACTGAATCTTCTTTTCCGAAGAACCCGGCGGCCCCGCAGCCGCCAGTGCCACACAATCCGCAGATGCCGCCGCGCCGCAACACGGGGCTCAAGGTCATGCTGGTGTTGTCGGTCTTGCTGTTGCTGATTTCGCTGGCGGGCAATCTGCTGCTGCTGTTGGGCATTGCCATGGTGAGCGGCGGGGGGATGGGCGACTCAGCCATGCACGTGCAGACGGAAGTCGTGGAGCGCGGCAAGGGGAGCGACCAGATCGCCATCATGCCGCTGACGGGCGTGGTGGATGACAGTATGGTTCAGCGAGCACAGCGGTTCGCCAACTATGTCCGCGATAACAAGCGGATCAAGGCGGTGATCGTGGAGGTGGATTCACCGGGCGGGAGCGTTACGGCCTCGGATGAGATTCACCACATTCTTTCGCAGGTGGCGCAAGACCGGCGGCTGGTCGTGTCGATGCGCGGGCTGGCCGCGTCGGGCGGGTATTACATCTCGATGCCGGCGGAGAAGATCTATGCCCAGCCGACCACGCTGACGGGGTCGATCGGCGTGATCATGCAGACGATGGAAGTGACGCGCTTGATGGAAAAGATCGGCGTGCAGCCTGAGACGGTGAAGTCGGACAATGCCGAGACGTTTAAGGATGCCGGTTCGCCGTTCAAGAAGTTCAGCGAGCATGATCGCATGTACTTCAAGGGGCTGATCAATGACATGCACGCGAAGTTTTCGAAAATTGTTGAGGACGGGCGGCGGGGCAAACTGACGAAGGACATCAAGGAGATCGCGATCGGCCGGATTTGGACGGCTGACGAAGCGAAGGCGCTGGGCCTGGTGGACAGCATCGCTTACTTGGACGAGGTGATTGAAGAAGTGACGCGTGATGCGGGGCTGTCGAGTCCGACCGTGGTTCGGCTGGAGAAGCGCATGTCGCTGATGGAGGCACTGACCATGTCGGGCGGTGCGCCGCGGACAGTTGAGGTCAAGATTGACCCGAAGATGCTGGAGCAGATTAAGGGCTCCGCGCCGGTGCTGGAGTACCGCTACGACGGGCTGCAGATCCGCTAAGCGGGTTCGAGTTCGCCGCTTAACAATTGTTCAACCACATACGCCACCCCGCAGTCACTTTGGCTGCGGGTGGTTCTTTTTGCGAAGCGTTTGATCTCATCGCGGGCGTTGCCCATGGCGATGCTGAGGGCGGCGTGCTGCAGCATGGGGAGGTCGTTGCGATCGTCGCCGATGGCGACGACGCGATCGGTCGGGACGTCGATGTGTTCGCACAGATCACAAATGCCCGACCACTTGGTCACGCCTGGAGCGAACGCTTCGAGCACCTGGCAGTCGTAAACGCCGGAGTAGATGGAGTAGTGACTGATGCGATCGCCGAAACGCTGAGCCATGGCCGTTTCAAGCGGGGCGGACTCGCCGACATCGACCACGACGCTGAGGCGCAGGATCGAATCGCGGTATTGCGGGGCGATGGGGTCTTGAACACTGCTGCTCATGCGGTTGGCGACGAGCCATTCGCGCGTGGCGCGGTGGGCCGGGGCGTGGCTGCTGATGATGTATTCGGGCTTGCCGGTGTCGAGGTCGTCGGCCAGGGTGAGCACGGCGTGGCCGCTGCCGCCGAAGAAGTCGATGAGTTCTTGCGCGAGTTGCCAGGGCACGGTGCGGCGCGAGCGCGTGCGGCCGGTGCCCATGTCGGCGATGACCGCCCCATTGACGAAGATGCCCAGGTCGTTGAGGCCCAGCGCGGCGATGATGGGGGCGCTCTCGGTGGCGTTGCGGCCGGTGCAGATGGTGACGTGGTAGCCGGCGGCCATGGCGCGTTTGAGGGCATCGACATCGGCCTGGTTGGACTGGTGCCCGCGTCCGAGCAGCGTGCCGTCGAGGTCACACGCGATGACGCGCCAATGTCCACGGGGTTGGTTTTTCATCATTAAAGCCGCAAGGAGGTCCAGCTTGGGCGTGCGTCCGTCGCCTGCCGCAAGTGGCGAACATCATACGCAGCAAGCGGCGCGGCTCACAATGTGGTTTGCGACATTTGCGGATCAGGCGCGGGCAGGGGCGCGGCAACGAGTGCAATCACGTAAGCCGCGACGCCTTCCTGGTTCCAGCCGTAGCTGGGCAGCGTGTTCTTTTCGTTCTCGTCGACGGTCCAGAGATGGAGGTTCAGACCGCCGAGGCCGTAGTTGAGGCGGTACAGCGCCGTGGCGCCGGTGGCAGCGGTTGGGAGCACGTAGCCATCAACGCCTTCACCGGTCCAACCGGGGAACTGGCGGAGCGTGTTGTATTCATTGGCGTCGGTGGTCCACATGTGCTTGAGCGTTGGTGCGAAGTAGAGGCGGAAGAGCGGCGTGCTGGTGACGCCGTTGTAGCTGGTGGGGCCGTTGAAGATGCTGTAGCTGGTGCCTTCCTGCTGCCAGCCGTAGGTGCCGAGCGTGTTGTATTCGTTGGCGTCGGTGGTGAAGTGGTGCTTGACCAGCGCGGCGTTGTAGAGGCGATAACGCGGGACCTGAACGCCGGCCTGCGAGGGTGCGCCGATGGTTTGCGTGATGGTGCCGCTGGTGGCGGCGGCGAATGAGCCATTGGCGGCGTATTGGGCTTGCAGCGTGTGCGAGCCTTGTTGCAGGAACTGGAAGCTGATGCTGGCGATGCCGTTGGCGTCGAGGTTGAGCGGGCCGAGGGGCGAAGCGCCATCGTAGAACGAGACGGTGCCCGTGGGCATGGCGGTGCGGCTCTTAAAGGTGGCGGTGAAGGTCAGATTCTCGCCGAAGGCGGCGCTGCTGTTGGAGGTTGTGAAGGACAGTGAGGGGGTGTTGATGATGTTGAAGGTGCTGCTGGTGGCGGTGCCGAGGGAGTTGCCGCTGGCGTCGCGGAATGTGACGCGGATCTGCGAGTTGCTCATGATGGCGTCGGGGACGAGCCAGGTGTAGCGGCCGATGTCGGGCAGTTGTACGGCGATGGTGGCCCAGGCGCTGCCGGTCCAGTATTCCAGGTCAACGACGCGCGAACTGGCGGGTGAGAGCCAGGTGAGCGACTCGTTGGTGCCGACGGTGGCGGTGGGGCTGTTGGTGCGGCGAACGGCGGTGGTGCTGCGAATGGTGAAGTAGCCATCTTGTGTGTCGGTGTTGCTGTTGGCGGCGTTGCGGACGCGGATGCGGGCCTGGTTGGTGGTGACGTTTGGCAGCGTGACGGTGGCGAAGGTGCCGTTGACGTTGCTGGCGAGAGTCTGCCAGGTGCCGCCATCGACTTGCAGCTCGACGTTGACGAGCGTGCTGGCGGAGGCGCGCTTCCAGGCGACGGTGAGCGATCCGGCGGCGGTGGTTTGGGTATCGCGGCCCGGCGTCAGCAGCGTGACGTCGCCGGGGTTGATGGAGAATGCGTTGCTGATTGCGCCGCCGGCCATGGCGGTCTGGGCTGAACTCTTGGGGGTGATGATGATGGCATAATCGGTGCCTGCGGCGACGTTGGGGACGACCCAGCGGTAGAGGCCATTGTTGCGCACATTGCTGGCGATGGTGACCGTGCCGGTGGCGCTGGAGGTGTAAGCGATATCGACGAAGACCGCCGCGGGTGCGACCCAGCGGATGAGACGTTCGCTGCCGACGGCGGCGATGGTGCCGGTGAGGGGATCGCTGATGCGCACGTAGTAGGACTGGCCGAGGCTTTCGCTTTGATAGGGGTAGCGGTCAGAGTAGGAGCCGCCTTTGTGGCCCACGTTGTCGTAGATGATGTTGGTGTAGGGCGTGCTGCCGGTGCTGGGGTCGCCGGCGGCGGCGAAGCCTGACCAGTAATTGCCGCCGAGGCGCGTACCGCCGTCGAAACTGGCGGTGGTGGGGGCGAGCGCGTAGTTGTCGAAGATACTGATGAAGCGGTTGCGGAAGATGCTGGTGCTGGTGGCGTCGGCGTAGATGTAGGCGCCGATCTGGGCCTGCAGAAATGTGTTGCCGAAGACGCGCGTGTTGCTGGAGGTTTGCACGGTGATGCCGGCGTCGGTGGTGGAGTTGTTGCCGGTGGAGCGGCCCTGGCCGAAGTTGTTGCTGACCTCCGTGTTGCTGGCACCGCGGACGATCACGGGGGCGTTGGCGTAATTGTTGTAGATGAGATTGCCGGTGATGACGTTGTAAACCGGTGTGGCGGTGACGGTGTAGGGAAGGCCGGGGGCGTTCCAGACGAAGATGCCGCCTTGGCCATTGTCGAAGACTTCGTTGCCTTCGATGAGGTTGTAGCTGGAGGCGAAGATGGCGAGGCCGGTTTCGGCGCTGCCGCTGAGTTTGTTGCCGATGACGACGTTGTGGTTGGACCCGCTGTTGAGCCAGAGGCCGACGCCGTCGGAGCGGCCGGCGACGCGACCGGTCGAGACGATGGTGTTGCGGGCGATGTAGTTGTGCGTGGTGGGACCGTTGGGGTTGGCGGTGAGGGTGATGCCGTCTACCAGAAAACCGGAGATGTTGTTGCGTTCAACGCGGGAGTAGGAACTGTTGAGCATGATGATGCCGTCGAAAGCGGCGCCGGTGATGGTGTTGCCGATGAGCTGCGCGCCATCGCTGTCTTGCACGCCGATGCCGTGCTGGGTGAGCGTGTTCTGAATTGTGTTGTTCATGACGATGTTGTTGTGGCTGTTGTTTTCGAGGTAGATGCCGTTGGCGTAAGCGGTGGTGACGGTGCAGCTATCGATGACGGAGTTGGTGGTCTTGGTGAAGGTGATGCCGTGGCCGCCGGTGGTTTGCGGTGTGATGGTGAGGTTTTGGAAGAGGATGTTGCTGAGGGTGGAGTTAGTTTGGAAGTCGTAGGCCCAGACGGCGAACTGCCCGCCGTTGAGCGTGAAGCCGGAGACGGTGACGTTGCTGGCGGTGACGATGATGCCGGCGCTTTGGCCGCTGGGGATCACGAGGTTGGTGACGCCGGCGCCGCCGGTAGACTTGATGGTGAGTGGCTTGTTGATCCAGAAGCGTTGGTTGAAGGGGTCGGGCGTGGTGGACTTGGCGGTGTAGGTGCCGGGGGAAACGAGGATGGTGGCGCCGGAGGGAGCGGCGACGATGGCGTCGTTGAGATTGACGTAGTCGGCCCCGCCGGACGCGTTGACGGTGATGGTGGTGAGGAAGAGGCGCGGTTCGAGTTGTTCGAGCACGCAGGCGACGGATTTACGGTATTGTCGGGTCATCTTGGTCACTACTTATCTTCGGCCAAACTCCGCCGCCACCATTTAACCGCACGCGGAATTAATTGTCACGACTATTGTGGAAACTCACGGGCGCGGGTTGGCGAGAGCCCGCCGATAAACGGCCTCGATTTGTTCGACCATGACGGCCGCGGGAAAGCGGGAGAGACATAGCAGGCGGCCGGTTTCACCCAATTGCGATGCGGCGGTGCGATCGGCGGCGAGCTGCACCATGGCGGCGCGGAGCGCGGTGGCGTCGCCGGTGGGCACGAGCATGCCGGTTTTGCCGGTGATGCACACTTCGCCAGCGCCGTCGCAGTCGTAACTGATCACGGGGAGACCGGCGAGCAGGCCTTGGGGGAGCGCGCGGGCCAGGCCTTCGCGGTAACTGGGGTGGACGAGGGCGTCGGCGGCGGGGAGCAGTTCGGGCACGCGCTCGGGCGGGACGAGGCCGGTGAGGGTGAAGCGATCGGCCCAGCCTTTGGCGCGAATGGCGGCTTCAAAGCGCGGACGGAAGACGCCATCGCCGATCCAGAGGAAATGCGCATCGGGCACGGCGGCGAAAAGCGCTTCGGCCTGCTGGAGGAGATCGTCGTGACCTTTGAGCGGCTGCAGGCGGGCGATGGTGACGAAGACGAAGCGGTTGGCGGGGATGGCGAGTTGTTGGCGCAAGCTGGCGCGGTCGGTGCGGGGATGGATGAAGGGTTCAACATCCATGCCGCTGTAGACGGTGGAGAAAAGTGAACTGCGGCCGTCGCCGACGCCTGCGGCCATGGCTTGCATGGTCATGGCATCGGCCACGGTGATGATGTGATCGCAGCGCCGCGCGGCCCATTTTTCGAGGGTGATCCAGAGGCGGTTGACGGCGGCGTTTTGGTAGGGGTGAAAGGGGAGCCCGTGGATGGTGTGGATGACGATTGGTTTGTCTTGCGTTTTGACGTGCCATCCTGCAGCGCGGCCGATGATGCCGGCTTTGCTGGAGTGCGTGTGCACGACGTCGGGCTTGAGGTCGCGGCAGAGCTTTTTGATTTCGAAGTAGGCGGCGGCATCGTGCCAGGGGTGCGGTGCGCGCACGAGGTGGGGCGTGGTGATGACGCGATAACCGCTGGTTTGCGCCCGCTGCATGAGGCTGCCTTCACGGCCTTCGCTGGGGCCGGTGAGGAGGATGACTTCATGGCCGCGCTTGGCCAGGCCTTCGCAGGTGAGCAGCGTGTTTTCTTGCGCGCCGCCGACGATGAGTCGGGTGATGATGTGGAGAATTTTCATTCGTCATTCTCGCCGGCGGGTGGTGCGTCGGTGGCAGCGCCGAATTCGATCCAGTGCAGGCAGAGGCCTTGCGCGGGCAACGTCTGCCCGGCCATTCTGCGGTCGCGGCTGTTGATGATCTGGAGGATTTTCTCAGGGCCATAGCGGCCAAGACCGACATCGACGACGGTGCCGACCATGGTGCGCACCATGTGGTAGAGGAAGCCGTTGCCGTGGACTTCGAAGGTGAGCATTTTGCCTTGCTTGGTGATGTTGCAGGAGAAGATGCGGCGCACGGAGTTTTCGCGGTGGTCCTGGCGACCTTTGAAGGCTTCGAAATCGTATTCGCCGACGAAGGCGTCGCACGCGGCTTGCATGGGTTGGAGGTCGAGAGGGCGATAGAAGTGATAGACAAACTGCCGCGAGAAGACGGGCCGGTCGCGGTCGGCCCAGATGGAGTACTTGTAGCACTTGCGTGTGGCCTGCCAGAGTCGGAAGGTTTCGGGCACGACTTCGACCTTGCGGATGAGGATGTCGTCAGGGAGGCGGCTGTTAAGGGCCTTGCGCACGCGGTCGGGGTCGAGGTGCGTGCTGAGTTCCATGAGGGCAACTTGGCCGAGGGCGTGGACGCCGGTGTCGGTGCGGGAAGCGCCCTGGACGGTCACGTGCTGGTCGAAGGTGGCGAGGACGGTTTTCTCGATGGTGCGTTGCACGGTGGGGGTGGGGTCGGGCTGGCGCTGCCAGCCGCAGTAGGCGGTACCGTCGTACTGAACCGTGAGTTTGAGCCTGAGCATGGGGAGCATCATAGCGGGGCAGTTCTGCGGGGTCATGCGGCTGAGTTTTGACATGACTAAATATTATGCCTATAAGAATAGTTAACCATCCGAAGATAAATTAGCAGCGCGAATTCACGATGGGGAAAGGTACCGTTTTATGAACTACCGGACTGCTGCGTTGGCGTTGGGCCTCGCAATTCTTTTACAGATGGGCTGCAAACGCGAGATGCCCAAGCCCCCGCCTCCGCCGCCTGCGGAGGTCGCGGTGGCAACGCCGATTGTTCGCGATGTGACGGAATACGAGGAGTTCACGGGCCGGCTCGAGAGCTCGCACCCGGTGGAGGTGCGGGCGCGGGTGGGCGGGCAGATTTTGTCCGACGATTTCACCGAAGGTGGGTTGGTCAAGGAAGGCGACCTGCTTTTTCTGATTGATGAACGACCGTACCAGATTGCGCTGCAGACGGCCGAGGCGACGGTGGCCCAGGCGGAGTCGCGCTTGGATTTGGCCAAGGCTGATCTGAAGCGTGGGGAGAAGGCGCTGGCGGGTGGAGCGCTGGGACCGGAGGAAGTGGACGGCCGGCGGGCGGCTGTTCGCGATGCGGAGGCGCGCATCCGGGCGGCTGAGGCGCAGCGTGAGGAGGCGAAGCTGAACTTGAGTTGGTGCCGGGTGACGGCGCCGATTTCGGGGCGCATCAGCCGAAAGCTGGCGACGAAGGGGAACATGATCACCGGCTCGAGCAACATGAGCACGGGGACGCTGCTGACGAATATCGTGGCGCTGGACCCGATCTATTGCTACGTGGATGCGGACGAGCGGTTGGTGCTCAAGTATCAGAATCATGCCAAGGAAAAGAAGTTTACGAGTGCACGCGAAGGACGTTTGCCGTGCTGGCTGAAGCTGAGCGACCAGGAAGGCTACAAGTACGAAGGGTACGTGGACTTCGTGGACAATCGGATCAATCCGACGACGGGCACGCAGCGGGCACGCGGGCTGTTTGCGAATGCGGACGGCTTTCTGGTGCCGGGATTTTTTGCGTACATGCGTGTGCCGGGGCTGGTGTTAAAGGATGCGGTGCTGGTGCTGGATGAAGCCATTGCGACGGACCAGAACCGCAAGTATGTGCTGGTGGTGGATGAGAAGGACATCGTGCATTACCGCCCGGTGGTGCTGGGACCGCGCGAAGGGCACATGCGCGTGATCACGTCCGGCCTGGCCAAGACTGACCGGATTATCATCAACGGCGCGATGCGCGCCCGTCCCGGTGCGCCGGTGAAGCCGACGCTGATGCCGATGCCTACGGAGCCGCGGCCGTCGGTGGCGATCACCGGCATGAACGCGCCGCGCCCGGCGACAGCGCCGGCGAGCGCGCCAGCATCGCAACCGGGTGGGGGCGCACGATGAGTTTCGCCCGCATCTTCATCGACAGGCCGGTCCTCGCGATCGTGCTGTCGATCGTCATCATCATTGCCGGCGTGGTGGCGATTCCGAATCTGCCGGTGACGCAGTACCCCGATATTGCGCCGCCGACGGTTACCGTCTCGGCCAATTACCCGGGCGCCAGCAGCCAGACGGTGGCGTCATCGGTCGCAGCACCGATCGAGCAGCAGGTCAACGGCGTTGAGAACATGCTGTATATGTCGTCGCAGAGCACGAACGACGGCTCGTACCGATTGACCGTAACGTTCAAACTGGGGACGAATCTCGACACGGCCCAGGTGCAGGTGCAGAACCGCGTGGCCACGGCGCTGGCGCAGTTGCCGGAGGAAGTGCAGCGCATCGGCGTGACGACGCGCAAGGCTTCGCCGGACCTGACGCTGGCGGTGCAGCTATTCTCGCCGGATGACTCGCTGGATCGACTGTACATCAGCAACTACGCCTTGCTGCAGGTGCGCGACCAGTTGACGCGTTTGCCGGGGGTAGGCGATGTGTTCATCTTTGGTGCGCGTGACTATGCCATGCGCATCTGGCTGGATCCGGCGCAGGTGGCGGCCCGCAACCTGACGCCTGCCGATATCTTTTTGGCTATTCGCGAGCAGAACGTGCAGGTTGCCGCGGGCATCCTGGGAGCTGAGCCGGTACCGCAGGGCATCACGGGATTCACGGTGTCGGTTACAGCGCGGGGGCGGCTGGTGGAACCGGAGGAGTTCAAACGCATCATCATCAAGACCGGGGCGCAGGGTGAGATCACGACGCTGGGTGATGTGGCGCGGATTGAGCTGGGCGCCGCCGACTATTCGATCAACGCCTATATGAACGGCCGTCCGTCGGTGGGCATGGGCATTTTCCAGTTGCCGGGCACCAATGCCATTACCACATCGGATGCGATCCGCGCGGAGATGGCCAAGCTGAAGCAGAGCTTTCCGCCGGGGCTTGAGTACGACATTCCGTACGACACGACATTGTTTGTCCGCGAGTCGATCCGCGATGTCATCAAGACGCTGGTCGAGGCGGTCATTCTGGTCGTGCTGGTAGTGATTGTGTTTCTGCAGCGCTGGCGCGCTGCGATTATTCCGCTGCTGGCGATTCCGGTGTCGCTCATCGGTACGTTTGCGGTCATGTACCTGATGGGCTTTTCGATCAACAACCTGTCGCTTTTCGGCATCGTGCTGGCGATTGGCATTGTGGTCGATGATGCCATCGTTGTAGTCGAGAATGTTGAACGCTGGATCGAGGCGGGACTGACGCCGCGCGAGGCTGCGTACAAGTCGATGGATGAAGTCACGACCGCCGTGATCGCCATCGCGTTCGGCTTGTCGGCGGTGTTCATTCCCACGGCGTTCATCTCGGGCATTTCAGGGCAGTTCTATCGGCAGTTTGCACTCACGATTGCGGTGGCGACGCTGTTGTCGGCATTCAATTCGCTGACGCTGAGCCCGGCCCTGGCGGCGCTGCTGCTGCGGCCGCACCACGGCAAGCAGGACTTTCTGCAGCGATTCATCGACTTTGTTTTCGGCTGGCCGTTGTGGCTGTTTGACAAGAGCCTGTCGATTGTGACGTCCGCCTATGCGGCGACACTGCGACGCGTGGTGCGTTTGTCGATCATTGTGCTGCTGGTCTACGGCGGGTTGATCGTTCTGACGTACTTTGGTTTTAAGACGGTGCCGACGAGCTTTATCCCGCCGCAGGATGCGGGGTATTTCATCGTGAACGTGCAGTTGCCGGACGCGGCCTCGCTGGACCGCACCGACGAGGTGATGCGTCGCTTGGGCAAGATTGCCAACGAAACGCCGGGCATCAAGTACACGTTCAATATCGTGGGTTACTCGTTCCTTACAGGCACCCCGCAGTCGAACACCGGGGCGATCATCATTGTGCTGGACAGCTTTGCCGACCGGGAGAAGGATCCGGTGGGATTGTCGGGGCCGTCCATCATTGCGACCATGCAGCGGAAGTACGCGGGCGTGCAGGAAGGCATCGTGGGTGTGTTTCCGCCGCCGCCGGTGCGCGGGCTTTCAACGGCGGGTGGTGTGAAACTGCAGGTGCAGGATCGCACGGGGCGGCTAACGCCAGCGGAGCTCCAGGCTGCGACTGATCAACTGGCGTTCGCCTCGATGCGGAGCGGCCAGATCGCGTTCGCGTTTTCGACGTTCCGGTCGAATGTGCCGCAGTATTACGTCGATATCGATCGCATCAAGGCAAAGAACCAGAACATTGCGGTGACGGATATCTTTGATGCGTTGCAGACGTACTTGGGTTCGCGGTATGTGAACGATTTCAATTACCTCGGGCGTACGTACCGGGTGAACATTCAGGCGGATGCGCCGAAGCGCATCACACCGGCGGACCTGCTGCAGTTGAAGACGCGCAATCGCAATGGCGAGATGGTGCCGCTGTCGAGCGTGGTGTCGGTGAACGACATCGCGGGGCCGGCGCGTATTCAGCGTTATAACCTGTACCAGTCGGCGGAGATCAATGCGATTCCGGTGCCGGGCACGAGCTCGGGCACGGCGATCGCGACGTTGGAGCGACTGGCTGCGGAGAATCTGCCGCCGGGCGTGTCGTTTGAATGGACGGAGCTGACGCTGCAGGAAATCCTCGCGGGCAACACGGCGATATTCGTGTTCCCGCTGTGCGTGCTGTTCGTGTTCCTAACGCACGCGGCGGAGTATGAGTCGTTCCCACTATCGCTGGCGATCATTCTCATCGTGCCGATGTGCTTGTTCTCGGCGATCGCGGCGCTGTTCATGCTGAACATGGACAACAACATCTTTACGCAGATCGGGTTTGTGGTGCTGGTTGGTTTGGCGGCGAAGAATGCCGTGCTGATCGTGGAGTTTGCCAAGCAACGCGAAGAGGCTGGCGATAACTTTTTTGAAGCGCCGATCGCAGCGGCGCGGACGCGTCTGCGGCCGATCTTGATGACATCGCTGGCGTTCATTCTGGGCGTGTTGCCGCTGCTGCGGGCACATGGCGCCGGTGCGGAGATGCGGCAGGCAATCGGCACGGCCGTGTTCTATGGCATGATTGGCGTGACGATCTTCGGCATCTTCTTTACGCCGGTGTTCTACTATGTGATCCGGTGGACGACGTCGAAAATATTTGGCAACAAGCCGGCCCACCATCGGCATCTGCCGCCGCCGAACACCCACGGGCCTGAAAGCCCCTAATCAGAAATTGGAAAGCAAAAAGAAGAAAGCAGAAAGATGGGTGACCACCTTTCTGCTTTCTTTGCTTTTGCTAGCGGTTTTCGATCAAAGAAGTTCAGCGATCTGGACCGCGTTGAGGGCAGCGCCCTTCAGGAGTTGGTCGCCGGCGACGAACATGCAGAAGCTCTTGCCGCTGGGATCGCTGGAGTCGGTGCGAATACGTCCGCAGAGGATGTCGCCCTGGCCGGAAGCGTCCTTGGGCATCGGGAAGTAGTTCTTCTCGATGTTTTCGACGACCTTCACGCCGGGGGCGGTTTTGAGAATTGCACGGATCTCATCGGGGGTGATGGGGCGTTCGCATTCGACGTTGAGGGCCTCAGAGTGGGCGCGAAGCACGGGGACGCGGACGCACGTGGCGCTGATGCGGATGCTGGAGTCGCCGAAGATCTTGTGCGTCTCCTTGAGCATCTTGGTTTCTTCTTCGTTGTAGCCGGTGGCGGGGTCGATCTTGCTGGTATGGCTGAAGAGGTTGAACGCGTAGGGATGCGGGATGATCTTGGGCTCGAAGGCCTTGCCATCGAGGTAGGCACGGGTGGAATCAACGAGTTCCTGCATCGCGGCGGCGCCAGCACCCGAAGCAGCCTGGTAGGTCGAGGCGATCAGGCGGACGATGCGGTTCTTCTTATGGATGGGCCAGAGCGGCGTGATCGCGATGATCGTGCTGCAGTTGGGATTGGCGATGATGCCCTTGTGCTGCTTCACGGCTTCGGGGTTGATCTCAGGGATAACCAGCGGCACGGTGGGGTCCATGCGGAAGGCCGAGGAGTTGTCGACGACGACGCAACCGGATTGCACGGCGATGGGGCCGAACTTTTTGGAGATTGAGCCGCCGGCGGAAAAGAGGGCAATGTCGACGCCTTTGAAGCTGCTTTCGGTGAGTTCCGTGACCGTGATGTCCTTGCCGGCGAACTTCATCGTCTTGCCAGCGGAGCGCGCGGAGGCGAGGAGGCGCAGCTCCTTCATTTTGAAGTTGCGCTCCTCGAGGCAACGCATGAATTCGACACCGACGGCGCCAGTAGCGCCGACAACAGCAACGACGGGGAGAGACATTGAAACTACCTTTCGCACAACAGGGGATCAAAAAGGCCAAAAGGTAAATGGTAAAAGTTCAATCGTGTGCTTTTGACCTTTTACCTTTTGGACTTCTACTTGCTTAGGCCACCTTCTTGCCTTCGGCGAGGAATGTCTCGTCGAGGGCGAGGGGGTGGAGTTCGCCGCACATGCCCATGCGGGCGGGCTTGTCCATGGGGTCGATCGCGGCCCATTTGGACTTCTCGAGGTATTCGGTGCGGCCCATCTTGATGAGGTCGCAGGCATCGAGCGAGTCTTTGACTTCGCTCTGAGCGCCGAGTTTGAGGACCCATTCAAAGCCATCGACCTTGGGGGCGATGAGGGCGCGGGCGGCACGATAGAAGGCACGGAGCGCTTCGAGACCCTTGGCCTTGTCGTTGAGCATGGTGGCCTTGAGGGCGTCGTAACCGACCAGCGATAGGTCGCGGCGCTTGGTGGCTTCTTGAATATTGGTGGCGCGGAGGGCCTGCATGTAAGCGGTGGGGCTGGTGAGGATGTCGTTGGGGAAGGTCAGGACGAAGTCGCCACGTTCAGGGAGACCGCCATTCTGCATGACGGCGAGGATTTCCAGATCGCGGTTGGGGTTAAGCACGCGGTGAATGATGCCAGGGCGGAAGAAGACGGCCTTGTTGGGTTTGAGATCAACGGTAGAGAGACCATCGGCGGAGAGCAGTTCGCACGTGCCGGTGCCTTTGAGGACGTAGTAGATCTCGGAGCAGACCATGTGGATGTGGGCGCCACCGGAGACGACACCGTTGGGTGCGGGCTGGTCGTAGACCTTGATGTGGGTGAGGCCCACGCCCGCGGGGAGAATAAATTGGCGGATGTCCATGGTTCTACCTTTATGGTTCAGAGCCAAGCATTGTAGCAGAGGGTGGGATGCAATTCGAGGCTGGGGGAGGGTTGAGGATGATGGGCGGAGGCATGGGTCAACCGCTGGGGTACCCGGGCTGTCGAAGCCGTTGCTGCGTCGCGTTCGTTACTCGTCTGCGTCAAAGTTGACCATGGCATTGTGAGGGGGCAATACAACAGAGGGGCGGACGATATAATGTTGTTGAATTGCACGGGCATGTGATGATCTGACGGAGCCAAAAGACATGTCACACACGCACGCGGAAGGGCATGTGGAAGAACGCGCGCCGCTTCGCATCAAGTGGTACCGGTGCCCGGTGCCGCGGGAAGAACTGTCGAAACTGAACAAACGCAATGACTTGCTGGCGTGGGGGCAGACGCTGGGATTTCTGGCGGTGCTGGCGACCAACTTTGCGTTGGCGTTGTACTCGGCATTTCATTGGCCGTGGTGGGCGACGGTGCTGCTGACGTTCTGGCATGGGATGTGGTGGCCGTTCCTGATCAACGCCCATCACGAGCTGGTACACGATTCGGTGTTCAAGACGAAATCGCTGAACCGTTTCTGGCTGCTGGTGTTTACGTTCATGGGGTGGCAGAACCATCATTGGTTCTGGCAGAGCCACACGGAGCACCACAAATACACGCTGCACGAGCCGGACGACCTGGAAGTGACGCTGCCGGTGAAGATCACGCTCATGGGTTTCTTGATGTCGGGCTTTTTTGACCCGCGGTGGTTCTATCATCACTTCAAGGGGCAGATTAAGCGGGCGGTGTTTGGCAATTACAACCCGAAGAATGAACGGTGGACGGAGCATCTGTTTCCGCCGGAGGAAGTGGAGGGGCGGCGCAAACTCGTGAGTTGGTCGCGCGTGCTGCTGGTGGGGCATGGGTTGACCATTGCGGGATTCAGCGTTTTGGCGTGGTACACGTGGACATGGCAGTGGCTTATGGTGCCGGTGCTTTTCTCGTTCACACCGTCGTATGGGAAGTGGCTGCACTTCCTGTGCAATGAGTCACAGCATTCCGGCCTGGTGAACTTTACGCCGGACTACCGGTTGTGCTGTCGTACGATTTATCTGAATCCGTTTGTGCAGTTCATGTATTGGCATATGAACTATCACACGGAGCATCACATGTATGCGGCGGTGCCGTGCTACAACTTGCCGCGGTTGCACCGGGTGATCAAGGCGGACATGCCGCCGTGTCCAAATGGGCTGTGGGCGACGTGGCGTGGGATCGCGGAGATATTGAAGCGTCAGAAGACGGATCCGACGTACCAGTTCAAGGCCGCAGTGCCGACGCCGGGACGGGCGGAGGCCTGAGGGGCAAACATCTCTAGCTAGATTGAGGCACAAAATGAAACAGGCCGCACTTGGCGGCCTGTTTTTTTTGTTGAGGGATTGTCGTACTTACTCTTTGGGTTCGGGCAGGTCCATCTTGTAGTAGAGCGTGCGGCGGGGGAGGCCCAGGACCTTGGCCAGTTGGACCTTGGTCATCTCGGGCGAAGCCTTGGCGGCGTGGTTGATCAGGACTTTCTCGAAGGTGTCGACGGCCTGCTTGAGCGAGATACGCTTAGTGCGGATGAGCGACACGAGATTGTCGGCAATGTCCGTCGGGATCAGCTCACGCTGGGGCTGGGCGTCTTCGCCTTCGAACAGGTACCGGGGAAGATCGGACAACTCGATGCGATCGCCCTTGGCTTTGAAGACGAGCGTCTGGCGAACGACGTTTTCGAGTTCGCGGACGTTGCCGTTGCCGAGCTTGCGGCGGAGCAATTCAAACACGCGCGGATCGATGTCGCGGATGGGGGCGCTGCAGTAGTGCTGGTACTTCTTGACGAAGTGCTCGACGAGAATCGGGATGTCTTCCATGCGTTGACGAAGGGGCGGAACAGCGAGGTGGACGACGTTGAGACGTTGATAGAGGTCAAGACGGAACTCACCGCGGGCGACCTTTTCCTGGAGCGAGACGTTGGTGGCGGCAACGACGCGGACGTCGATCGGTTCTTCGCGGTCGGCACCGACGGGGAGGACACGACGCTCTTGCAGAACACGGAGCAGCTTGGGCTGAAGGTGTGCGGGGAGTTCGGAGATTTCGTCGAGGAAGATGGTGCCGCGATTGGCGGAACGGAAGTAGCCGAGGCGATTTTCGGTGGCGCCGGAGAAGGCACCCTTAACGTGGCCGAAGAGTTCGGACTCGGCCAGTGTGCCAGTAATGGCGGCGCAGTTCACGGGGATGAAATTGAACTTCGCACGCTTGGGATCGAGGCGGTGAATGGCTTCGGCGAGGAGCTGTTTACCGGTACCCGACTCACCATGGATGAGGACGGTGGCGTCGCTGACCTGAGCGCCGCGGTAGACCTGGGTCATGAGCTCCTGCATGGCCGGCGAGATGGCCATGATGCCGACGGCTTCGAGCATGGCCTTGGGGCTCTGCATGACGCGGGCCTGGGTGCCGGCGGGGGCCTGGCTGAGAAGTTTCTCGACGCGGCTGACCCAGTCGGTCTGTTCGACATCAATGAAGTGCTGAACGCCCTGACGGACGGCGGAGACGCAGATATCGAGGGGGGTGCCGGTGGTGGTCAGGAGGATAATTTGCGGTTTGGCGGGGAGGGCGGCGATGCGGGTCAGGAGGTCGAGGGTTTGGGTGGCGGATTCGCGAAGATCGGCCGCATCTTGATGGCGCATAATGCCGGGTTGTTCGCCGTAGAGACTAATAATGAGAGTGGAGACGCCGTCGAGCGTTTGACGGGTAAGAGTTCGCAGCGTGGCGAGGTCGACATGGTCGATGTCGCTCGCGAGTTGCGAGTTGTTGAGCTGGCTGAGCAGCTCGGGCGCTCCGACAAATACAGCGGTAGCGCTACCCACATGGTCGATAGTAGTGGCCAAGACTCTGTCCCTCCGACGACGCGCAGCCCTGCCGGCGTAACGTCGTCAACGCGATACTCGCCTCTTTGCGCCCCTGTAAGTGCTCTCTCTGTGGCCCCTTGACTTGGTTCAGCTTTCTCACCACGCTGGGCGGATGCTGAAAAGGCCACCACTTACAGACTTTTTGGGGAGCTTCGGCGATGATGTGCTAAGTCTATATGCCACAGGAATTGAGACAGTCAAACGGTTTTTGTAACATTTTCGGACCAATGGGTGAAATAGTGTCGCACTTGATAAACATGGGATTATAAGTCATGGCGTTACAGCAGCTTAAAAGTATACTGTTGAGTCGGTTGTTCTGGGCATGCGCATTTTCTGCAACCACTGTGGTGGCGTTTTTATGGGGCGGTTGCGAAAGTAATGGACCAGCAGGTAATCATTCCGAAAAGCGAATAGAGGCCGAGCGTGGGAATCTAGGTAAACTGCGCAAAGATCAGCTGATCGAGGGGTTCGAGCGATCAGATATTCAGGTCATTATGGCTGAGTCTGGGGAAAAAGTCTTGACAGCTTTTTCACCTATTCAGAATGACGCGGCTACCAGCCAGGCGGCCAGCGCGCCGGCGACCCAGAGCACGACGCAGGCGGCCGGTTTCGCACGGACGACGGCGCGGCCGGCGGATGGGTTGTGGGCGTATGAGGGGAAGCGGGCGGTGGCGAGCCGGGGGGTGTGGGTGTTTAAGAAGTTTGAGCAGGCGCAGGACTGGACGGGGGTGGATACGTTGCGGGCGACGGTGATGGTGGATGGGGCGGGGAGCGGGGTATATGCCGCGGCGTTTGTCGTGAGGGCGGATGGCCGGGTGCTGCTGGGGGACGGCATTGGGTTGAGTAACAAGTGGCGGGATGTGGTGTTGGATCTGAAGGGAGGAGACGGGGTGGCGATGGCGGCGGGGATGGGGGTGGTGTATTGGACAAGGCATGATGAGGCGGCGGAGGATGCGGCGGTGACACTACGCACAGATGCGTGGCGCGTGGGGGCGGACCGGCATGAGTATGTGGGGACACGCGGTGGGAAGAACAATGCGTTTTACGTAGAGCGGGAGGGGGCGCAACTGCATGTGGGGTTGGTGGGGGCGTACGAGTTGACGCTGCATCAGCGCAGCACGGTGCCGATGGCGGGGATCGTGCAGGGGTTGGGCGCGGCGTTGTTACCGCGGGGGACGAACTGGCATGAGCTGCGAAAGGGCCCGGGGGGCATTGACCGTGTGATCGGTGGGGAGCGGGCGGGGTTGATGCTGCTGGACCAGGGTGGGTTTGATGCGATGGGGAAGATTGAGCACACGACGGCGCGGACCGGCGGGGCCGATGTGCAGGTCAAGCCATGGCTGAGTGCTGAATCGGAGTGGACATGGCAGGTGGTGTGGACGAGCCCGGTGGGGGCACAGATCGAGGTGCGGCAGGTGGCGGGACCGTACGATGCGGTGGGGCAACCGCAGGCGGAGTTGCTGTGGCGTTTGATGATCTATCAGTGGGGGCAGATGTATGTGCGTGTGGAGCAGCGGCGGATTAAAGGCGAGATCAGTGAGCCAGTGACTTGGGCGCTGGTGACGGGCGAGGTGCGGCCGGCGATGCAGGAGGATGGGAAGTTGCAGCGGCTGCTGGCGGGGATGTATACGCGCGATGCGTTGGCGGGTGTGGGGGACGGTGGTGCGTTGCCGCACGAGATGCAGGCGGGCGTGGGTGCGGCGCTGATTGCGAAGGCGGCGGTGGCGGGGGAGAAGAATGTTTTCTGGCAGCGGGATTTGAATGGGGGGCGGAAGGTGTTTGGCGTGGGCTTGCCGGCGCGGGTGCGGAAGGGGGGATTGGATTGCATGGTACTGCTGAACCAGACAAATGAGTTGGTGCAGGCGGGGAGTTTTTCGGGGTACTTGTCGCCGCCGCGGTTGCGGATGCGGCAGGGAGAGGCGGACCGGGCATTTCCGGGTGAGAACGATAATGACGGGTTGGTGGAGGCGTATGGGTTTCAGGTGGTGCGGTTGGCGAAGGGGCGGGCGAGTTTCGTGATTGATCCGGGGAAGGGCGTGGGGGGCGAGCGGGCGGTCTTTTATCCGGCGGTGCTGTTTACGGTGCCGGCGGATGAGCGGGAGTTGGTGGATTTGAAGAACAGCCGGGTGTTGATCAACGTGGATGGGAAGCAGTTTGCGGATCCGCCGCGGTGGCCGGACGGGAGTTTTTTGTTGCAGTTGCCGTTTGTCTTGGAGCGGCCGGTGACGGTGGAGGCGGTGGTGGTGGGGCGAACAACAGATAGGTGAGGTCGCGGTGCGATTAGATGAGTGGGGGACGCGCGAGCGTCACGTTCTGTTTGGTGTGACCAACGGCTCGATTGATTTACATGATAGCTTTATGATTTATAATATGTGCTTAGTGTAATGGAGTGAGCATGGCAACCCAACTGGCGAGTGAATCAGTCTTTCGTGATGTTGACGTGCTGGTGTGTGGGGGTGGTCCGAGCGGGGTGGCTGCGGCGGTGGCGGCGGCCAGAGGCGGTGCGCGGACATTGATCATCGAACGCTATGGGCGGTTGGGGGGCGCAGCCGTGACGAGCTTGGTGAATCCGCTGATGGGCGGGAGCACCACACCGCTGATGCATGAGATTGTTTCGCGGTTTGAGAAAATCAACTGCGGCGATTGGGAAACTTTAGATCTTGTTTACGCAGATTTGGTGGAAGAGGCCGGGGCGGAGATTTTGCTGCACACGTGGGTGTTTGATGTCATGAAGGAGGGAGACAAGGTGGTGGGGGTGCGCGTGCTGACGAAAGAGGGGCTCTTGTCGATTCGGGCGCGCGTGACGGTGGATGCGACGGCGGATGGCGATGTTGCCTTCGGCGCAGGGGCGGCGTTTGAACAGGGGCGCGAAGGGGACGGGCTGCTGCAGCCCATGACGATCATGTATCGGCTGGGCGGCGTGGATAAATCGCGCGGGTTGTTGTGCGGCAGTGAGGAGGAATCGCACGTGCGCACCGTGCCGGGCGGAACGTGGCATGACGTCACAAGGGCCGCATGCGCGGCGGGGGAGTTGCCTGCGAATGTGACGGTCGTGCGGTTGTATGAGTCGCCGCGGCCGGGCGAGCGAATCGTGAACGCCACGCAGGTGAATTATGTTGATGGGACGAAGGTTGCGGACCTGACACGTGCGGAGTTGGAAGGAAGGCGGCAGGCGCGGGTGATTGCGGCGTTCGTGCGCAAGTACGCGCCGGGGTATGAGGAAAGCTATATTTCGCACATGCCTCAGGCAGTTGGCGTGCGCGAGACGCGGCGTTTTCTGGGCGTGGAATATTTAAAGCGTGAGGACTTGGTGTCGGGCCGGCGCTGGGAGAGCGCGGTGGTCCGCGATGCGAACTTCGTGATCGACATCCATAATCCCGCAGGTGGTGGGCAGGCGCATGGCTTTGCGGAGAAGGTGCGGCCGTATGACATACCGTATGGCTGCCTGGTGCCACGGAGTGTTGACGGACTGCTGTTGGCGGGACGTTGTATCAGTGGGAGCCATGATGCGCATGCGTCGTATCGTGTGCAGCGCATCACGATGAGTATCGGCGCAGCGGCGGGTGCTGCGGCGGCGATCGCGGTGAAGCAGGGGGTGCGTCCGCGCGATGTGAAGTCATTGGATGTGCAGGTGGCGTTGGGGTTGGCACTAAAGGCTTCATAATTGCAGGGGAAGCAGTAGCGGCTTCCCGGATGTCGGTAGTTGCATGGTGCTGGAGTTTTGCGGCACGGCCCAACGGCGACTGAAGTTTCCGGCTACACGGGTTTGGGGGGCGCGTTGGGGTGGGTGGGGCGGTATTCTGACCCGGGTTGTGAAAGGAGTGGATGATGCTGAATGAAAATGAACGGCGGTTGGCGAGTTATGATGCCTGGGCGAACAAGATGACGCTGCGGGCAATTGATCGGATCGGCGAGGCGGTCGCGGGAAATGAGCGCATCTTGAAATTGCTGGGGCACATCATGGGTGCTAAAGAAATGTGGATGGCGCGCATTCGGAATGAAGACACGAGCAAGATTGAAGTATGGCCCATGCTGGCGTGGCCGGATGTACCGCTGCGTCTGGCGAAAGTAGATGCGGCGCTGATCGCGCTGGTGACGCAGCGCGCGGATCTGAAGTCGCCGATACGCTACAAAAACAGCAAGGGCGAAGCGTTTGAAAACTCGATCCGCGACCTCGTCGTGCATATGGTGAATCACGGCACGTATCATCGCGGACAACTGGCGACGGCGATCAAACAGGCCGGCGGGGAGCCGGAGTTTACGGACTATGTTGCGTGGTTGCGGCAGTTTCCGGGCGGGGTGCCGGTGTTACCGACGAGTGGGAGCAACTGAAAGCTGAAAGCAGAAAGACCAAAGCAGAAAGGCGGAGCTATGAAGCGGCGGGAATTTTTGTTTGGGGCGGCGGCGGTGGGCGCGGTGGCGGGGTTGAAGGGTGTAGCGTTTGGACAGGCGGGGAAGGCGCCGGCGGTGGCGAAGGAGGGAGAGATCAAGATTACGGATATCAAACTGTACAACACTGGGCGGTTGTATGTGCGGGTGATGACGGATGTGCGTGACATCGAGGGATGGGGCGAAGTGAATTACGGCGTGGCGGAAGTCGCGGAGGCGATACTGAAGACGTATCGGCCGCTGCTGTTGAATACGAATCCGACGCGCGTGGAATATCTGTGGCAACTGATGTATCGGGCGCATCGCAACATGCGCGGGGGCGGGGCGCTGCTGGCGGCGTTTGCGGGCATTGATATGGCGCTGTGGGACATTGTGGGGAAGGTGGCGAAGTTGCCGGTGCATACGCTGCTGGGCGGGCCGGTGCGGGACAAGATTTTGTTTTACCCCAATGCCAAGGCGTACAAGTGCACGACGCATGCGATTCACGACATGATTGAGACGCCGGCGGAAATTGATGCGGCGGTGAGCGACTTGGAGAAGACGCGAGAGCGGTTGGGGAAGGGCGGGTACTTGATGTTTGATGGGCACGGGAAGTTTACGGCGCAGGTGGCGATTCAGCTGTGTAAGAAGATTGAGCATCTGGGGTTGTTGTATTTTGAGGAAGTGGTGCCGCCGGAGTTGAATGGGGATTTGGTGCGGGTGAAGAAGGCGACGAGCGTGCCGCTGGCGGCGGGGGAACGGATGGCGGGGTTATGGAGTTTTCGCGAGGTGTTTCGCGATCAGTCGGCTGATGTGTTGAACGCAGATGTGGTGACGATTGGCGGGATCAGTCAGTTGGTGAAGCTGGCGCGGATTGCGGAGATGTATTCGGTGCCGATTGCGCCGCATGGGACGCATTCGCTGTTGGGGCTGGCGGCGAGTCTGCATGTGGATGCGGCGACGCAGAATTTTCTGATTCAGGAATGCTACCCGGGGAAGAGCGAGTTTTTGTCGGCGGAGTGGTTAAAGGAATGGCCGAAGGATGAGTTTATGCCGGTGCCGACGGGGCCGGGACTGGGCGTGGAGGTGAATGTGGAGGCGCTGGAGGCGGCGGTGGCGAAGCAGGAGGAGAAGCCGGAACGGGGGATTGATAAGGTGTACTTCAGGGGTGATGGGGCGGTGGGGGATCGATAGGAATAGCGAATGGTGAATGGTGAATAGTGAAGGGAAAAACCAAAGAGCCCCGGGCTTCCGCCGCGGGGCTCGATTTGTTTTGCTGGGATAGGGGAATTCTTCTTACTGTTTGCCGGCGACGAAGACGCGTTGGTTGACGTGTACTTCGAGGGGTTTGTTCTGATCGACGGGCTGGTTGAGTGTGCCGGTGAGATTGGTGAAGGGGCTTTGACCGACGGCGACGGCGCGGATTTCTTGTTTGACGCCGTTTTGGACGACGGTGATGTTGGCGGTGGCACCGGCCGGGAGGACTTCGCGCGGGACGACGGCCATGAAGGTTTTGCGTTCAGCGTCGAGGACGAGGAGTTGGCCGAAGACGCCCTTTTCGTCGATGAGGTTGATCTTTTTGATGGAGGGGTCGAGGAGGGCCTTTAGGGCCTGGTCTTTGTTGGTGCTGTCGGCGACGAGCATCTTGATGGCGGTGTCTTTGTTCTTGAGGGCGTTCTGCAGGCTGATGGTGTAGTAGGAGCCGGCGACGAGGAGGACCGTGGCGGCGACGAGGCCCCAGCGGTAGAAGCGGCTGGTGTCGCGTGTGGCCTTGCGGTAGTCGGCCATCTTGAAGGTGGCGGGCGCGGTGGCCTGGAGAATGCGGCCGCGGAGTTCTTCAGGCGGTGCCATGAAGGGGCTGGCGGCGGCGAGTTTGGCGACGGTTTCGCGGAGTTCGCGTTCGACGCGGATGGTGTGAGCATCGCGCGGCTGGCTGGCGAGTTGCGAGGAATCGTGCGGGGTATTGGCGCCGATCACTTCGGATGCAATGGCATCGAGGGTCGCGTCGTTGTGGTGGGGTTTGTCGTTCATGGGTTTGGCTCCGTCATTTCACTAGAGAACGCCTCTTCGCCCAACATATCAACGAGATGATCGCGGATCTTGAAAAGGCCAAGCCGGATGCGGGTCTTGATGGTGCCGAGGGGCACGCCGAGTTTCTCGGAGATTTGGACATGGGTGAGGCCGTCGAAGAAGGCGAGTTCGATGGCGTGCTTTTGATCGGGGGGAAGTTCGCTCAGGGCTTTGCGGACATTAGCAGCGGATTCATGGGTGATGGCGATGTCTTCGGGCCAGTCTTCGGCGTCGGGGGCGTCGGGGAGATTTTCGCCGACGGGTTTGAGGACGATGCCGGCGGCGCGACTGCGGAGGCGATCGAGGATGCGGGTGCGGGCGATCATCATGACCCAGGCTTCGGGGGTGCCGCGGGTGATGTCGTAGTTGGCGGCCTGGCGCCAGACCTGGACGAAGATGTCTTGCGTGACGTCTTCGGCGGCGGGGCGGTCGCGCAGCATGCGTACGGCGAGGGAGAAGACGACGGGACCGATGACGTCATAGCAGCGAGCGAGCGCGGCGTGGTCGCCGCTCTTCATTTGTTGCATGACTTCGTAGAGATGACTTTTGGACACGTTTCGGCCCTGCTTGACGCGCGGCGGCGATGCGACGGGCATCGCAGTGGCGGTGTCAGCATGATGTGACGGTTCGTGTGTGAATGCAATCAAAGTCGGGCCTCGCGTCTGGCTACACGAGGTCTTACGGGGGCAGAGCGGCGGCGGATGGGTGGCGGTTCTGCCGAGCTGCGAGATGCTGCATAAATGATGGTGGGCGGTTATGTTGGGCGCATGAGCATGCTTGAGAAGAACCTGGTGGCGATGCGGTGGGGGGCCACGGCGGAGCGGATTCGCAAAGCGGTGCCGCCGATGGGTTATCGGGCAGTGATCGGCAGCGATGGGACGGCGACGTTTGCGCGGGAAGGAGATTCGTCACGGCGTGTGGAATGGCTGGGGCGAACGAGTATGCCGCGGGCGGCGGCAGAGGCGATGGTGGCGTCGCTGGATGCGCGGGATGTGAATGGGATGGGGTTGGGGATCGGGACGGGGTTTGAGTGGGCGGCATTTGCGAGAAAGCTGGGCCGGCACCAGGCGATTTTTGTGTGGGAGCCGGATGCGGGGATGGCGCGGTTGGCGCTGGAGGTGTGTGATCTCTCGCGCTTGCTGGCGGCGGGGAAGATTGTGCTTTTTGTGGGGGAGGATTTGGGCGAGCAGCTGAAGGCGTTTTTGCGGGAGAACGCGGGTTACGAAGGGCCGACGTTGTTACACCCGCTGCCGACGTTGATGGCGGAGGAGCGGCGGGTGCTGCTGGGGCAAGCGGAGCCGGCGTTGCAGGCTGCGCTGATGGAACAACAGCTGCTGACGGAGCAGGCGGCGAGAGCGTTGGCGGATGCGTATGAGAAGGGGGCAACGGATGCGAAGGTGGGGATGTGGCTTGGGGCGGCGCATGGCTTTGAGCGGCCGTGGCAACGTGAGGCGGTGGCGGGGGCGTTGACGATGGATGCGCATGATCAGACATCGCTGCGGGCGCGGATGATGTTGATGGCGCAGCATCGGCCGAGCGTGGTGGTGAGTGATGTTTTCGCCGGGCAGTTATTGCCGGTGGAATTGCTGCCGGCGGGGGTGCGGGTGGAGACGTTTCTCACGGCGGATGCGACGCCGACGGTGACGGCGATTCGTGCGAATGATCATGTGATTGTGCAGAGCGAGTATCAGCGGGCGTTTTTGCGAGAGCAGGGGGTAGCGGAAACTGCGATAGAACTGCGGCGGCCGGTGGTGAAGGCGGCGGCGCGGGTTGGGTTTGGGTTTAGCGTCGCGCTGGTGGGGGATTTGCCGGCGGCGGATGCGAAGACGCTGGGGGTAGAATTGCCGACGCATGTGGCGTTGTATGAGGCAGCGAAGGCGTTGATTGTGGAGGACCCTTTTGCGGTGACGCCGGGGCGGTTGGGGGATTTGCTGCGGCGGGTGCAGCATCGTGCGGGAATTGAGATTAAGGATGAGCACACGCGCGACACGCTGGGGCGGATGCTGAAGCGAGTGTTGGCGCCGACGTTTACGGCGGTGGGGTTTGCGCGGTTGCTGCATGAAGGTGGCGTGCCGCTGACGTTGATTGGGACGGGGTGGGAGCAGGCGGGGATTGCGCGGGCGACGTTGCGGCCGTGGCCGGCGACGGAGGATGCGACGGGAACGTTGGCGGGAGTGGCGGTGGTGGCGGGCGTGCATTGGGCGGATGTGCTGGGGCCGCTGGTGATGGCGGTGCCGGCGTATGGTTTGCCGCTGCTGAGTGTGGATGCGGCGAACGAGGCGTTTGCACAGGTGGTGAAGCCGGGGCAATTTGTGGCGGCGGCGAAGGCACTGCTTGCGGACGGGGCGAAACGCGATACATTGGCCGCGCAAGCCCGGCAGGCGCTGGGCATTTTTTGAAGCAAGGTGACGCGTGGATGCAGTGCGTGTGATTCAGACGCTGGTGGCGCCGGTGGTGATGATTTCGGCGTGCGGGCTTTTGTGCCTGGCGTTTTTTAATCGGTTGAGCATTTTGGTGGCGCGGGTGCGCACGTTTCATCATGAGCGGCTGGCGCTGGCGGATCGGATTCGCACGGGGGGCTCGGGCGAGGATGTGCAACGGCGCATGGCGGTGGTGGACCAGCAGGTGACGCACATCTTGTCGCGGGCGCGGATGATTCGGAATACGCTGTTCTGTCTGCTGCTGTGCGTGGGGTGCATGGTGTTGTGTTCGATCACGCTGGGGGTGAGCGTGTTTGTGGACTGGGAGGGCTGGCCGCAGGTGGAGGTGACGTTGTTTATGGTGGGGCTGGTGTGCCTGCTGGCCGGGGTGATGTTTGCGATGGTGGAGTTGACGCGGGCGCTGACGCCGGTGGCGTTGGAGCGGGATTATTTTATTGGGCGCGGGCAGGAAGAGGGGCCGTCGATTGTTGAGTGAGGGGTGATTCGCTAAGCGGCAAACTGATTGCGCAAAGAGTGGGGGTGGGGTAGGCGTGACATTTTTGGGGGCTCGGGGCATGATGCGGCGCGGACGCTTTTTGATGAGTTGCGTATGACCGACATGCAGTCACCGACACTGGCCTCGCGGCGGCGATTTCGGCTGCAGGAGTTGGGGCTGATTGTTGTCATCGTGCTGCTGTATATCGCGCTGAGCGTGGCGGGGAAGCTGAATGCTTCGGGGCGTTTTGCGAATGACTTTTTGAATTTTGACAACCAGTTCAACGGCATCGCGGCGTCGATGAGCATCTATGCGATCATGGCGGTGGGGATGACGTGCGTGATCATCACGGGGGGGATTGATATTTCGGTGGGGTCGATCATGGGGTTTGCGGCGCTGGCGGGGGCGAGCGTGCTGCAGATGTTGCCGGTGGATGCGCCGTGGTATTTCGTGCTGCCGGTGGGGGTGCTGGTGCCGGTGGCGGCGGGGGCGTTGTGCGGGTTGGTGAACGGCGGGCTGATCGTGGGGCTGCGGATGCACCCGTTCATCGTGACGCTGGGGACGATGAGCATTATTCGCGGGGCGGCGATTTTGGTTTTTCCGAAGAGCGTGCCGGTGCCGGGGAGGGATTTGCCGGACGCGTTCAGTGCGGTGATGTCGTATGAGTTTGGGATGGGGCTGCGACTGGTGCCGGTGCTGGTAATGCTGGCGGTGGTGGGGGCGGGCTGGGTGTTCTTGCAGTTGATGGTGGCGGGGCGGGAGACGTATGCGGTGGGCGGAAACGCGGAGGCGGCGCGGTTTTCGGGGATTCGCGTGGGGTGGGCGACGATGCGGGTTTATCTGGTCATGGGAATCTGCGCGGGCGTGGCGGCGCTGGTACAACTGGGGAGGTTTAATTCGGCATCAACGGACAATGGCAGCGGGGATGAACTGCTGGTGATTGCGGCTGCGGTGGTGGGTGGGGCGAGTCTGGTGGGCGGACGGGGCACGGCGCTGGGGGCGCTGCTAGGGGCACTGGTGATCAAACTGATCGACAACGGCATTTTGATCTTGCGTTTGAACACCGAGTACACGAAAGTCATTGTCGGCGCATCAATCATTATCGCTGTGGCGGTCGATCGTTTCAGCGAGTATCTGCACGAACGCAGATCACGCACGTAAAGCATGTCGGTGGTTGTCTTTTCTTGGCGGAGGCGTTTCATGAAGCTTGTGGCACTTTTCTCGACACTCATGGTTGCGGGATTGTTTTTAGTTGCCGGGTGCGGTGATAGCGGCACGACGGGCGGGTCGGGCGGCGGCTCAAATGAGAAGCCCAAGAAGGTTGTGATTGGTTTTGTGGCGAAGAGCAACACGAACCCGGTGTTTCAGGCGGCGCATGTGGGGGCGAGGGATGCGGCGAAGGAACTGGCGGCAAAGTATGGGGTGGAGATTGAAGTGAACATCCAGACGCCGACGGGTGAGAATGCACAGAAGCAGGCCGAGGCGGTGGAGAATCTGTCGCGGTTGGGCGCGGCGGGGATTGCCGTGGCATGTTCAGATGCGAACGCCCTCACGCCGGCGATTGACCGTGCGGTGGGCGCAGGCGTGGCGGTGATTTGTTTCGATTCAGATGCGCCGAAGAGCAAGCGCTTCGCCTACTACGGCACGGATGACATCGACTGCGGCAAGCAGGTGATGGCGCAGCTGGCGAAGGAGATGGGCGGAAAGGGGACGATAGCGATCTTGGCGGGCAATCAGAGCGCGCCGAACCTGGCGAACCGGGTGGCGGGCGTGCGTGAAGAGTTGAAGAATCACCCGGACATTAAAGAGATTGCGAGCGGGGCGGTGTATCACGAAGAGACGCCCGAGAAGGCGGCTGAGAAGGTGCAGGAAGTGCAACGGGCGAATGGGAATATCACGGGGTGGGCGATGATTGGCGGCTGGCCACTGTTCACGCGTGATGCGTTGCCGTGGGCGCCGGGTGCAGTGAAGGTGGTGAGCGTGGATGCGTTGCCGCAGCAGATTGGTTATCTGGAGAGTGGGCACGTGCAGGTGCTGCTGGCGCAGGATTGCTATGGCTGGGGCTATAAGAGCGTGGAAATTCTGATGGAAAAGATTGTGAACAAGAAGGACCCCGCGAGCGTGAAGGTGATTGACCCGTTGACGAAGGTGACGAAGGACAACGCGGCGGAGTGGTCGAAGAAGTGGGAAAAATGGGTGAAATGAGGCTTGGGGCGTCATTTGGAGAACATCTAGAAAATTCGGACGAGTTATTCTAGAATCAAGCCTGTTCACCCAGCACTTACGCCCCTGCGATGGGGCATTAACGGAGAATTCGCATGAGGCCCACGGACGGTCACGCTCGCCGTGTTTCTGAATCGCAACCGTTCTCAAGCCCGAAATGCATCACCCTCCCACAGCTCAACTCAACTATGGCTGCGCCCAATTGGCACGATGTGCCGTTGGATGTGATTGCTGATTTGGCTGGTGAAAAGAAAGAAAAATGTGGCGTTTTTGGCATTGCGGGACCGGCAGATTCGGTCGAGCGATGCTACTACGGTCTTTACGCACTGCAGCATCGCGGGCAGGAATCGGCGGGCATCGCGGCTTCTGACGGCAACGTGATCACGGCGCACACGGGGCTGGGGCTGGTAGCGGACGTCTTCAAGAAGGATGTTCTTCGCGAGCTCAGCGGCACGTTGGCGATCGGGCACGTGCGGTATTCGACCGCGGGCGGCAATCGCAAGTGCAACGCGCAGCCGATTTTGGAAGAGTATGTGGCAGGCCAGGTGGCGGTGGCCCATAACGGAAATTTGGTGAATGCGGCACGGCTGCGGAACGAGTACCAGCAGCACGGGCATATTTTTTATTCAACAAGCGACACCGAAATTGTGATTCACATGCTGGCGAAGCCGACGCATCAGCAGAAGCCGGACCCGCTGGCGCACGTGCTGCGGCACCTTCAGGGGGCGTTCAGCTTTCTGTTTTTGTTTGCGGATCGCATCGAGGCGTGCCGTGACCCGTGGGGCTTCAGGCCGCTGGTGATCGGTCAGACGCGCGACGGTTACTACTGCGTGGCGTCGGAGACTTGTGCTCTCGCGAGTATTCAGGCGACGTTTGTCCGCGAAGTCGAGCCGGGCGAGATCGTCACGCTGGCGCGGGGCGGCACGCGGATTTCGTCGCGATTCTTTACCGAAGCGATGCCGGCGCAGCCGAGCCACTGTGCGTTTGAGCACGTGTATTTTGCGAGTCCGTCGAGTTCGCTTTTTGGCGACACCGTGGTGGATGTGCGGCAGAAGATGGGCCGGCGGTTGGCGATTGAATCGCCGGCTGAAGCGGACATTGTGATTCCGATTCCGGACTCGGGCCGGTCGGCGGCGCTGGGGTTTGCGAAGCAGAGCGGGATACCGTTCGAAGAAGGCATCGTGCCGAACCGCTATGTGGGCCGTTCGTTTATTCAGCCGAGCCAGCATATGCGCGACCTGGCCGTGCAGATGAAGTTGATCGTGATACCCGAGGTGGTAAGGGGGAAGCGGGTTATTGTGGTGGAGGACTCAATCGTTCGCGGCACGACGACGCGCGGCAAGATGCTGGCACTGCGGCGGGCCGGAGCGAAAGAGATTCACATGCGCGTGAGCTGCCCGCCGATTCGTCATCCGTGCTTCTTCGGCATCGATTTTCCGACGCCTACGGAACTGATTGCCAACGGCCGCACTGTGGACCAGATCAGAGAATTCATCGAGGTGGATTCGCTGGCGTACCTCTCGCTGGAGGGGATGCTGGAGTGCTTCGGCAAGCCGGCGGATAATTACTGCACGGCGTGCTGGTCGGGCAAATACCCGATTCCGGTGGATGAGCAGTTGAGTAAGTTCGGTATGGAACGGCACCAGATGAAGATGTTTGAGTGACCGTCACAGGAAGTGTATGACAGGCCGGGCAGATTGCCCGGCCTGTTTTGTTTCCGGGGGCTTATCAAAAACCTAGGGCTGAGCCGATACATCTAGATATGCAGGGAGGTGAGTGATGAGTACGACAGGGACCGTCGAAAAGCCCATGAAGAAGAAAACCGATCCGATGTTTGTGTTCATGGTGGTTGCGGTGGCGTTGGCGCTGCTTAGCAGCTTGGCCTTGCGCGCGGTTGTGGGTGGGTTTGGGCCGCAATCGGCACGGGCTTCGCAGGTGAACCAACCGGCCGCACCGTCGCGGTGATCGATTCATAGGATAAAGCCCTGGGTTGGGCTGAGAGATGATGACGCTGGCTTGAGGCAAGCCAGCGTCATTGTTTTTGCAGGATGCGGGCGGGGACTCTTGCGTTGCGGGTCGAAGCGGTCAAGAATCGCGGCCGTGTTTTGGTCATGCGATGGGGAGTACTGCATGTTGAAGCGACTGACAGAGCTGATGAAGGGACGGCCCACGGAAGAAGATCCGCAGGCTGCGCGCTGGCGGCGCGAAGGCGAGGCGAAGGGCCGGGCGGAGGCGCTGGCGCCGTTCGTGCATCCGTCTTTTATGCATTTGCCTGTGAACGTAAAGACGGCTCCGGGGCGGATTTTAGAGGTGGATGATCACACATCACCGCGAGCGCGGGAAGCCGTGCGGCGTGTCGTGGCGGCGTATCATGCGGCGATTGCCGAATCGCCGGATTTGGAGAATGGCCTGTGGGAGAACATTGAGAAGTCTTCGGCGAAGGGGGCTTTCTTTCGGGGATTGAAGAAGCGCGACCACGATGAGGTTGGGCGGTGGCTGGGGCGCATGTTTCAGTGCGACCTCACGTGGGGGTTGGGCAAGGTGCATGAATCGATGCCGGCGAACATGCGCGAGAACCCGCGAGATAGTTTGATACAGACGCGTTGCACGGATGCGGTGGTGAGCTTGGCACAGGCGTGCGGCGTGCTGCCGATTGTTTCGGTGCAGCACCAGGGATTTGAACCGCTGCTGCGCGAGCTTGATGTGAATGTGGACGAAGTGCTGCGACAGACGGAGGTGCAGCTCGGACTGAATGTCGCGTGCCCGGAGGTCGGTGGCGGTTACGGCTGCACGATCAACGGGCGGTTCGTGAGCATCGATAGTCTCGTGCACAGCTACACGGTGTATCGCGTGGGGCAGCTGGGGATGAAGGCGGACTCACGCATCGCTGAGATTGGCGGCGGCGATGGCTGTCTGGCGGCACTGATGTATCGCGCGGGTTATCGCGCGTATGAAGTGTTCGACTTGCCATGGGTGAATGTGCTGCAGGGATATTTTCTGTTGATGACGCTGCCGCCGGAAGAGGTGCGGCTGTTTGGTGAGGGGGGCGGGAGCGTTGTGCTGACGCCGTGCTGGCGGTTTGATGCACTGGCGGAGAAGTCGGTGGACTGCGTGATCAATACGGATTCGTTGCCGGAGATGCCGGTGGTGGTGCGGGAGAATTACATTCGGCAGATTCACCGCGTGCTGCGCGGGGTATTTTTGTCGATCAACCAGGAGAGCGGGCTGAAGTTGCCGGGGTTGGACCCACAGGACGCGGTGCGGCCGATGGTAGATCGGCATGGGGGATTTGTGAATTTGGCGCGCAGCCGGAGCTGGCTGGTGCAAGGGTATGTGGATGAAGTATTTGCACCGCGGCGGTGAGTAATCAGCCGGCATGGGTGCGGTTGAAAGCCTCAATGAAGGCTTGCGACGTGTTGTGCTGGAGGACGCGCCACGCCTGATGCAGCAGCGGGTCGGCTTGCAGGGCGGTGGCGAGAAGTGCGACCTCGAACTCGTGGCCGGCGGTGTAGGCTTCGTGGGCGACCTTGATGCGGCGGGCGTGGCTGGCAAGAGCCTCGGGGGCGCCGTCGAAGCGATCGGACATCACGCTGGTGAAACGATGCATGAATGCGGGGAGGTCGAGCACTTCTTCACCGAGGCGGACGCAGGGGTGGGGCGTTTTGCCCGGAGCGATGCGCGGCGTGCCTTCGGGGTCGAGGTCGTGAGGCGTTTGGACGTCGATCATGTCGAAGCCGGCGGCGTGGAAGCGTTCGACGAGATCGCAGAGGCAGACCTTGGAGGCGTCGGGCTCGAGGCTGAACATGGTTTCGGCGATGACGACGCCCGGGAGAAGAATGGCGACGAGGCCGCCAACGAGGCGACCGCGGGCGTTGTAAGCTTCGACGGTGTGCAGGAAGCCCCCGTGGTTGAGGATGCGGTAGATGCGAGCGACGTGGGTGCGCACCCACGTCATGGGTTTGACGCGTTCGTTCTGGAGGATGCGGATGCAGTCGTCGAGGCGCTCGTTGTAGCGCATGGAGAACTTGCGGCGCGAACGGGCGGCCATGCGGCGGGCACTGCCGGCGACGTGGTCGTTGAGGGGGATGATGGCGCGGACGGGGAGACGCTCCCAGTAGAAACGGCCGGCCCAGTCATAGAGGGGGAAGTAGCCCGCGGCGTAATGCTGCAGGATGGCTTGTGTGTCATGTAGTGATCGGGTGCTCACGGTCGTTCTCTGGTTTGTCGCCCCGATCCGTGAGGCTTTTTGGAACGATTACTTTACCGCATGGCGGTGAAAGGTCCATGGAATTGTTGCGGCGGGGCGAAGAGATTTTGGCGGGGGCCAATCCCGCGGGGGAAAAGGTCGATCTTTTGAGACCTGGCGTGGCGGGCAACTGGCAGACAGGCGGCTTTCTCGTACAATGTTGGGCCAATTACTCGCATTTAACAGGTACCGCTGTGCGTGACGATGTCGATGTTTCCGTGATTGCCCCGGCCTTCAATGAGGAGGGGAATGTTGGTCCGCTGATCGAGCGAATTCATGAGGTGTTTGGACCGACGGGGCTGGTGTATGAGGCGGTGATCGTTGACGATTGCTCAACGGACGGTACGGCGCAGAAGCTGGCGGAGCTGAAGCAGAAGTACCCGTGGGTGCGGGTGATTCGGCTGAACAAGAACTCGGGGCAGAGCGCGGCGATGCACGCGGGCTTTAAGCATGCGTGGGGCAAGGTGTTCGGCACCGTCGATGCGGACATGCAGAACGATCCGGGCGAGATTGTGCGGCTGATGAAGTTGCTCGGGCCGGACGTGGACATGGTGAATGGCTGGCGCAAGGACCGGGCGGATAAGAACAAAGGCATGCGGCGGCTGCAGAGCAAGATTGCGAATGGGATTCGCAACTGGATCAGCGGGGATAACATTCAGGACTCGGCATGCGGGTTGAAGGTTTATAAGCGCGAGTGTGTGCAGGAGATTGCGGTGTTTAAGGGGATGCACCGATTCTTCCCGACGCTGGTGAAGATGCGCGGCTTCAAGGTGATTGAAGTGCCGGTGACGCACAGCGCACGGCTGACCGGTGTGACGAAGTACAAGTTTGGATCACGCGTGATCCGGGCGTTTTTTGATTTGCTGGCAGTGCGTTGGCTCAAGAGTCGCGTCATTGTTTATAAGTCACAGGAAGTTTGAGGATATGAAGAAAAAGCAGGAATTGCTGAAGGCATTGACGGCGGCGGGTATGCAGCCGTTTGAGTTTAAGTCGGGCAATGGCAGCATTGTGGTGACGGCGCATGGTGCGCGGGTGCTGGGGGCGTTCACGAGCGATGGTGCGGAGAATGCGTTCTTCGTGAATGATGAGCTGGCGGATCCTGTGAAGGCGGCGGCATTCTTAGCAAAGGAACACGTGCTGGGGGGCGACCGGCTGTGGATCGCGCCGGAACGCGGCATTTTCTTCACGGGAAACACGGAGAAGGATGGCGTGACGACGCCGGCGCCGGTGGATCCGGGGCAGTATCGCATTGCGAAGCTGGCGGGCGACACGATCAAGTTTGTGAATGAGTTTGTCACGCCGTTTCACCAGGTGAAGGAATCGGCGGTCCGCGGGAATGTGGAGCGGACAATTCGGATCATCGAGAACCCGTTTGCTTATGCACCGGACGTGGTGCCGAGCGGACGTGTGCAGTTTGTGGGATATGAGATCAACTCGCGGTTTGAGTTGTTGGCAGCGCCGAAGGATGACCTGGCGCTGGGGCTGTGGTTTTTGATTCAGCTGGTGGTGCCGCAGGGCGGGTACGTGTATGTGCCGACGCTGGGGCGGACGAAGATCACGGACTATTACGAACCGACAGGGGCGGATTATCTGCGCGTGGAAGAGAATCACGTGCGGTTCAAACTGGATTCGACCAATCGCCACAAGATTGGCGTGCGGAAGACCGAAGTGACCGGCAAGATCGCGTATCTCTCGAACGAGCACCAGGGCAAGGCGACGCTGGTGGTGCGGAACTTCTTGAACAACCCGTCGGCCAACTACGCGGATGTGCCGCTGCACACGCCGGCCGGCACGCAGGACAGCGTGCAGAGCTACAACCACTTCACGGGGCCGAGCGGATTCGGCGAGATCGAGTTTCATTCGCCGGGCGTGACGCGCGGCATGGCCGAGCCGGTGGTGACAGACTCCAACCAGGTGTGGATCTTCACGGGCGCCCGGGCGGACCTGGTTGCGATTGCCGGGCGCTTGCTGGGATTGCCGGCGCAGGTATTTGCTGTTTAAGGACGAGCTTTGGCGACGATTCATCCAACTGCGGTAGTATCGAAGGACGCGATCATTGGCGAAGGCGTGAGCATCGGCGCGTTCGTGGTGATCGAGGGTCGGGTGGTGATCGGCGACGGCTGCGATATTCAGGCGGGGGCGCGGCTGATGGGGCCGCTGACGCTGGGGAAACGGAATGTTGTTTACGGCGGGGCGACGTTGGGCGGCTGGCCGCAGGACCGGAAGTACACAGGGGAACCGTCAGAGACGATCATCGGCGACGACAACATGTTTCGCGAGGCAGTGACGATTCACCGCGGCACGGGCATGAACACGCGGACGATCATTGGGAATCGCAATTACTTCATGGTGGGGGCGCACGTGGGCCACAACTGCGTGGTGCATAACGACATCACGATGGTGAACTATTCGTCGCTGGGCGGGCATGTCACGGTGTTCGACAAGGCGATCATCGGGGCGAGCAGCGCGGTGCACCAGTTTGCACGCGTCGGGCGGCTGGCGATGACCTCAGCGGGCGCGGGCGTGGGGCAGGATTTGCCGCCGTTTGCACTGACGATGGTGACGAATCGTTTCAACCAGCTGAACGTGATCGGGCTGCGGCGCTCGGGGGCGGCGCGGGAGAATATTAACGCGGTGCGGAAGACGTTTCAGTTTTTGTTCCGCACGAATCGCGGGCGGCCGTTGAAGAATGCGATTGCGGAATTGCCCGAGGCACTGCTGGCGCACGACCTGGCGCGGGAGTTTGTGGACTTCTGCAAGGGGCCGACGAAGCGCGGCATCGCGCGGTTTGAGCCGTGGTCGTCGTCACGGACGTCAGCGGCGGGCGATTAACGCAGGCCGCGCCATTCTTTTTCGGCGATATAGCGGGTGGGTCGGTCGTCGGTCATGCGGACGAGGCCGCGCGAGACGAGCCGCTGCAGGTGACCGCACGCCATGGAGCGGGTTTCGAGATCTTTTTCAACGGGCCAAGCGCCGAGCTTGGGTTTGGCCTGTAGGCAGACCTCGCGAAGAGTGAGGCCGCCGTCGTTGGCAGCACGGAGGGTGTCGAGGATGGCCGCCTCAGCATGCAGGGCGTAGTCGCGTGATTCATCGAGCCACTTGTTGATGGTGTTGTTGCTGAGCAAATCGGGCCAGTGGCAGGAGTAGAGGCGATCGAGCTTCATGAGGCGGAGTTTGTCGATCGTGGAGAGGTAGAGATCGACGTACATGTAGGTGCAGGCGAAGGCTGCGCGGCCGTCGCTGAAGAAGTTGGCGCGGTGGTGGACCGCGTCGGCGATGATGGCGGCGTTCTCGTCAGGGAGGTAGAAGCCGAGGTGGCCGTAGCTGTGGCCGGGGAGGTGGAGGATCTCGACGTGCTTGTCCGCAGAGAGCTGGATGCGTTCGCCGCCTTTGAAGGTCTGGTGAATGGGGACGGGGCCGCCGCAACGGGGGAGGATCTTGGGTTTGGCTTCATCGGAGACGCCGAGGCCGTGCCAGTAGAGGTGGGCGCGGTAGCGGAGATCGATGAGGCTCTCGGGGGTGGCACATTGTTCTTTGTCCTCGTCGCCGCAGCAGATGAGGGCGTTGGGGGCAACTTCATGCATGCGGGCGAGACCGCCGGTGTGGTCGAGATCGGGGTGGGTGGCGATGATGTGGGTGAGACGCTTAGGATCGAAGCCGATCTTGGCGAAGTAGGGGAGGATGTCTTTGTCAGGGGTCGAGGCGTCGCCGGCGTCGAGGAGGACGTTGGCCTGAGCGCCGAGGAGGAGGGTGAGTTTTAGCGGGCGGCCGTTGTAATCGATTTCGATACGGTGAACGCCGGGCATGACTTCGGGCATGTGGGGCCTCAATCGGTTATAAAAGGCGGCATGTTTCAGGATCAGAACATGCTGCGGATGGTTGATGCCAACGCGAATCGCGCCCGTGAGGCGCTGCGCGTGCTGGAAGATTATTGCCGATTCGCACTGAATGACAACGCTCTCAGCGCAGAATTGAAGGCAATACGGCATGGGATGGCCGGGGCGCTAGCGGCGCTGGGGCCGGCGGCGATTCTGGCACGCGACACGACAAACGACGTGGGCACCACCAACAAGACGCAGCGCGAGCTTGTGCGGGAGTCGCTGGCGGATGTGGTGCTGGCGGCAGGGAAGCGGCTGTCAGAAGCGTTGCGGGTGATGGAAGAATGCGCGAAGAGTGCGGACCCGGCAGCGGCGCGGACACTGGAAGGGCTGCGCTATCGGGGGTATGTCATTGAGCAACAACTCGTACGGACGCTGCAGGCCAGCGCCCGATTTGGTGAGGCCCGGCTGTACGTGCTGCTGACGGAAGCGCTGTGCCACGCGGCACATGGTGGCTGGGTGGGCACGCTCGAACAGATCTTGAGTGGCGCGGCGGCCGCGGGGCGGGCGGGGCAATTGGTGGTGCAATTACGAGAGAAATCACTGGAAAGCGGCGAGTTGTTGGCTCGTGCGCGGCAAGTGGCGGAGCGGTGCCGCGCGGTGGGGGCGATCAGCATCATTAACGATCGGCCGGACATTGCGCATCTGGCGAATGCGGATGGCGTGCACTTAGGGCAATCGGATTTGCCATGCGCGGATGTGCGTAAGTTGCTCGGTCCGGCCGCGATTATTGGGGTATCAACCGAACGCGTTGAACAGGCGCGGCAGGCGCAGCGCGATGGCGCGACGTACATTGGCGTGGGCCCGATGTTTGCGACCACGACCAAGGAGAAGCCGCGGATTGCGGGGCCGGCGTATGCCGCAGAGGCGGTGCGCGAAGTTTCTTTGCCGGCGGTGGCGATTGGGGGCATCACGCTGGAAAACGTTGGGCAAGTGACGGGAGCCGGGATTCGCTGCGTGGCGGTGTGCCAGGCGGTCATTGCCCAAGCCGATACAGCGGGGGCGACCAAAGCGTTTTTGGGCAAGCTTTAGTAAGTTGCCGCCGCGGGGATCTACGGAAGCCGCGGACGTTCGATGGTCATTAGGGCTTGGGGTGATTCCAGCGGCGGTTCAGGAACAGGTTCAGCGACGATGATCGCACCGGGCGTTTCCAGCCGCGGAAGATCGAGACGCAGCGGCGGAAGTTGCGTGCTGAGCACGGGCGCAAGCGGGGCAAGGATAGCGTCGGCGGTGAAAGTGCCCGTGTTGTCGGTGAAGACAAGAGGTTTGGCAGGATCAGGGCGAGACGGCGCGTGCAGACGATAGAGGAAATCGATGGGAGCGCTGGGGGCCCAGGCCTTGGCGCCGGGGGGAAGCGACGGGGCTGACGGCAGCGGCCGTGCGGCGCCGAAGTCGGCGGTGAGCTGGTTGGAGGCGGGACGCGAAGCGGCGAAAGCCGTGGGACGCGGTTGGCTCGCCGGAACGTCGAGGGGTTTGCGCGGCGTCTGCGCGGGCGGAAGTGCGAGGGGCTCCGTCGATGCGCGGAGGCTGGCCTGGGTATCGGCGGGACGTGTCGCGGGGATGAGCGGAAACTCAACGGTGAGGCCCGCGGCGATGCCGGAGGTGAGCAGGAGCAGCATGGCAACGGATTTGTGCATGTCATTTCACCTCGATGAGAAGTTCGACCGGCGTGCCTTCGGGCGGGAGCAGGTTGGCGTTGATCTCGAGTTTGAGCAGCGACTGCGCGGACATGGGAAGATTGGACTGGAGGACGGTTTCATCGGTGACCGGGTAAATCGTGGCGAAGGTGCCGGTAAGGTCGGCGCCGTACGAGCGTTCGGGCTTCTCGGGATCAAGTTGGCGGAATGCGGAGCCGGTGAAGTGCCAGGTGAGCGCGGGCAGGGGTTTGCCGGTGCGTTTGTCGATGATGGTGCGTTCCATGGGCAGAACGCGGCGCTCCGTGACGAGGCCGGGAACGACGAGTGAGAGTTTAACCTCGGGGCCGGTGGGGACTGCGTCTTCCGTGCGGGAAGGCTTGCCGGGCTTTAGGCCGAAGCTTTCGAGGGCCTTGTGCACGTCGCTGGGTTTCACGGTGGTGATGATGACAGTTTCGTGGGCCTTCTGCCCTTCGGGCGTGGGGTAAGTGGCGATCACTTCAAGCGGGTAAATGTCTTTGAGCGTGGGAAGTTTTCGCGGGGCGATCGTGGCGGGAATGGTGATGCGTTTCTGCTTGGCATCGATGGTGATCTGCTGCGCGGCACGGGCGGCGACGACAAACGATTGATCGGCAATCGACACCACCGCACCGGGGGCGTCGGGCGTCTCGCCCTGCAGGTTGGCTGTTGCGACGAGAAGTTGGTTCTTGGCGATGACCGGTGCGCCAAAGATTGCGCCGGGGGCCTGCACGGCGGGATCGCGGCCGACATTGATGGACCAGAGCTTGGTGCCGTCGGTGAGTTGGAGGGCGTGCACGTTGCCGCCGAGGTCGCCCGCATAGACGAGTCCGCCCGAAACGGCAACGCCGGCGAAGTAAGGCTGGTCGGTGAGGGTGGACCAGAGGCGGTTGCCGGTGGCGGTATCGACGGCGCGAACTTTCATATCGGTGCTGGTGTAGAGGATGATCTCGGCATTGGCGCCGGCGACGGTGACGTTGCCGAGCACGCCGCCGTTGACGGGCTTACGCCACTTGATGTTGCCGTTGGCGAGATCGAGGGCGACCACTTCGCCCTTGGCTTCGGGGATGAGTTTGCGATCGAAGCGGATGGAGGAGCAGGCGACGAGAACAGTGTCGCCGGCAGCGCCGCCCGTGGTGACCGTGACGCCGCCCCACGGATTGATGTCCAGAGGCACTTCCCACAGAACGGATCCGTCGTTCTTGTTGAGGCAGAGGAGGGCACGTTTACCGGCTTTGTCTTCTTCGATGAAGGAACTCGCCACGAGGAGATTGTCGCCACTGATGGCGAGCGGCGCGTCGACGTGCCACTGCTTCTGGCCTTTGTGCCAGACGAGTTTGGGCGAGGGACGCGGGAGTTTTGTTTCATCAGGCGGGAGGGCGAAGTCTGGGTCCTTCTTCTTTTGTTCTTCGTAGCTGGTGGCCATCTTCTGCCAGGCGGCATCGATCTGCGGGATCACCGCGGCGAGGTCCTGTTCCTTGCCGTCGAGAGTGACTTTCTTAAGGTCCACGCAGATGATGCCGGCGTCGCCAGCGGCAACGTAGACGCGGTTGTTGTCGATGATGGGGGAGGCTTCGATGTGAACGAGTTTGCCGGGGAGTTCGTAGCGCCAGAGTGGGCGGCCGGTTTCGCGGTGGATGCAATGGAGCGTGGCGTTGTCGGTCTGGTGCATGCCATCGCCGAAGACGACGTAATCGCCGAGAACCGCGGGCGCACAGACGGTGGGGTGCTGGATGAGCGGCGAGGTCTTGGTGTAGAGCACGCGATCCTTGGCTTGGGCATCCAGGGAGAGTGCGCGGACCTGCGGGGCGTTGAACGCGCCCAGACCGGCGATGATGAGCCGATCGCCGGCGGGAACGGGCGTGGCCACGAAATGTTCCGCCGCCTTGTAGGACCAAATCACCTTGGGTTTCTCGATGAAGACTTTGTCCTGCACGGCGCCGGTACGGGCGTTGTTGCCGCGGAAGGTGGGCCAGGTGACCTGTGCTACAGCGGCACCGGCGAGGGCAAGCGCGGCGATCATGGCGATACGTTTGAGCATTACTTGGCCCCCGAGGTGGTTGTGCGGATGTCAGCATTGCCGAGGAGGAGCACGGGATCCTGGTTGATGTTGTGCATGAGCAGGTCGGGCATGCGGTCATTGTTGAAGTCACCGGCGATAAGGGCGCGGGTGTTGAAGAGGCGGCGATGCAGGCCGAGGCGCTGGGTTTGGTCGGAGAAGCCGGTGGGGGTGTTGGCGAGGAAGCGATTGGGGGCATCGGTGCAGCCGATGAAGAGATCCGGCCGGCCGGTGCCTAGGAAATCGATGGCGACGACGGAGGTGGCGTTCTTGATGGTGGCAAGCACGGGGTGCTGGGCTGTGACATCGATGAGCGAACGGCGGCCATTGTTCTGGAACACGCGAACACCATCAGGTTGTGGCGCGATCAGGTCGGGGAAAGTGTCGCCGTTGATATCGACGAAAATGGGAGTGATGCCCGCGGTGGAGAAGGTGAGTCGGTTGAACACAGAAAGTTCAAACGCTTTCCCGGTGTTAAGGTAGAGGTTGTTGCCAAAAAGGAAATCGGGGCGATTGTCAGCATCGATATCAGCCACCAGCAGAAGATCGCTCTTGTAGAGGGCCTTCTCGCCAAGTTTGAACTGCTCAGAGAGCTCCTCGAAGAGCGGTTCGGGCGGTGCGGCGTCGGTGGGGGTCATGCGTGGGGTTTTGTTGATGAAGAGGCGCAGGCCTTTGAAGCCATCGGCAAGGAGGATGGCGGGGATGCCGTCGATGTCGATCCACGCGGCGGCGGTGAGGTGCCAGTAGTCTTGCTTGGGGAGGAGGGCGGAGTCGTCGCGGAACTTACCGTTGCCGAGGTTGGTGAAGAGGCGTGGCCCGGCGGGCGAGGCGAGGAGGAGCGAGTGCTTGCCGGAGGCGTTGTAGTCGGACCAGGCAGCGCCGCGTGCGCCGCCGGTGTGGCCAACGTTGAGTTCGTTGAATGAGCCCAGGCCGGCATTCTGAAGGATGTCGATGCCGTTGTCGGAGTAGAGCGTGGCGTCGAGTTTGTTATCGCCGTCGAGATGGGTGGCGACGGCGCCGAGGGGCTTGCCGCCGGGATTGATGATCGTGGCGAGATGCGTGAATCCGGGCATGTCGCTGATGACGCGGAGTTCCTCGCCGCCCCACCCAACGAAATCGCGTGCGGTGTTGTAGTCTTGGAGGGTCAGGCTGGCCTTGATACGCTGAACCTTAGCGGTGCGGAGGGCGATGGCGTTCTTGTCGCCGTCGACCATGCAGGGCACGACCACTTCCTGGCCGGCGAGCATCTGCTTGATAGCGGCGGCCAGTTTGTCGGGTTTGCCGGCGAAACTGCGCAGGAGGAAGGGCTCGGCGTGCCACATGTTCCACCACTCGCCACCGGGATAGCACTGGTACCAGTACATGTCGATGCAGGTTTCGGAGGCGGAGTTGTTGTGCATGAAAACGGCAGTTTTGCCGACCTCGGCCCAGGCCATGATGTTCTGCCACTCGCGCGGGTGGAAGCCGCTCTTGGCGATGTTGTGTTTAATTTCGTCGGTGGGGTGCTTGCCCTTGATATCTTCGATTTTGCGATAGGTGATGGTGTTTTTCTCGCGATCAACCTTCTCCACGCGCATGTACACAATGGTCGTGGAGTCGTTGACGAGTTTGCCGAGCGTGTAGGGCACTTCGATGTAGCCGTGCGCGCGGCGCGTGTGCACCAGGGCCAGCGCGAGCGCCAGTGCAACGAGTGCAACCGCGACGGAGATGAGGGGGGCTTTTCTCATTTTTTTATCTCGCTCAGGCGTTTGGCCGCGGCCGCGGCGAGCGCACTCTTGGGGTAGTCATTGAGCAGGCGTTCGAGCGCACGCATCTCATCTTCGGCTTGCTTGAGTTCGGCGTAGGCCTTGCCGGATTCATACCAGGCTGCGGCGGAGAGTTCGGGGTAGTCGTAGGTGTAGGCGACAGCAGCGTAAGCCTTCACCGCGTCGGCATAGCGTTTCTGTTCAAACCGAACGCGGCCGGTCTGCAGCATGGCGCGGGCGGCGACCTCCGCCGCGGTGCGCTTGGTTATTTCGCCGTAAACTTGGGCAGCCTCATCGTGGCGGTTCATCTTTTGAAGGGCATAGGCCATGCCGTAGCGAGCATCGTTGGCGAGCATGCCGTTGGGGAAACGCTGCAACTGGAGTTCGTAAGCCTGCCGGCTTTCCTCAAATTTGTTCTGTTCCGCAAAGGCCTGGCCCAGACGCAGGAGGGCACGCTCGGCGATCTCGCCGCTGCCGCGAAGTTGGGGCTGATCGCGGAAGGGCGACAGCACTTCGGTCGTTTTGGCCCAGTCTTGCTTGCGGAAGTAGGCTTCGCCGCCGAGGAAACGCGCCTCAGCGAATGCCGGACTGTTCGGCCGCGTGATGAGAATCGTCTGGGCGAGAGCGCGATCGAGATGGCCTTGGCCGATCAGTGCGGCAGCGAGGCGCACGCGGGCACGATCGATGAGCGGCGGGGGCGCCTGGCCATCAAGCACACTGGCGAGGACGGCGAGGGCTTCGTCGTATTGGCCGCGGACGGCGAGGAGTTCGCCGAGTTCAATGCGTGCGAGTTGGACGAGGGGTTGTTCGCCGCCAGCCTTGATGAGGCGGTTGTAGGCATCGATGGCCTGCTTTTCCTGCGGCTGGAGCGGGATGCGGTCAAGCGAGGGCTCGGCCGTGGCGAGGTTCGCACTGGCGCCGGCGGCAACGTCGTTGGGGTGCTGCTGGGCAAGAGTACGCAGGCGCTCGAGGGCCTCGCGGCGGATCTTGATGCGTGCGGCCTCGAGTTGGGCGTCGCCCAGCGTGCGGTAGTTCCAGGCCAGTTCATAGAGCACACGGAGGTGGGCTTCGCTGGCGGGCGCCGACTTTGCGAACTGGGTTGAAAGGTCTTCGAGTGAGCGCGCCGCGGCGAGCGTCTTTTGTGGGGCTTCGTCGATGATCTTGCGGGCGGCTTCAGCCTCCTCAGGCTTGCCAGCGGCGCGCATAACCTTCTGGGCCTCGAGCACGGCCAAGGCAAGTTCCTCACGACGGCACTGGGCGGCACGCCAAAGAGCATTCTGGCCTTCCGCGGAACCGGCAAAGTTCGTTGCGATCTGTTCAAAGAGTTCGCGAGCTTCGGGCAGTTTGGCGGCTTCACGCAGGGCGCTGGCGTGTTCGTACTGCAACATGGCCGCCCAACTGCGGCGAGCGTTGTCCTTCAGCAGCGTCGCTTCGTAAGCGTCACGTGCGGCCTTGAGCGTATCGGCGGCTTCCTGTGCCTTGTTGACGGCGCGCAGCAGGCTTCCGAGGCGTACGATGGCGAGGGGCGCGACATGCGATTGCCGCAGCGGGTCCTGGGTGAAGCGACGAAGCTCGGCCGTGGCGTTGTTGACATCGCCGATGAGCGCGAGGGTCTTGCCCTTCTCGAACACGGCGGCGGCGAAGACGGGGCCTTCCTTGGTGATGACCATGACCTTGTCGTAGGTTTCACGTGCGGCTTGCAGATTGCGACGGCGCTCGGCGGGGTCAAGGATCAGCGAGGCCACACGCTGCTGGATGTAGCCGTACTTGAGCATCGCGTCGGGTGCGGTTGGAGCCTTGTCGCTCAACGAGGCATAGCTGCTCAGAAGACGCGAGACGGCATCGGTCTGCTGAAGAAACTTCGCGGCGGTGAGGGCATCATCGCCGACGGGAGGCAGCGTTCGAAGCAACGCGTCGCCTTGCAGATAATGGGCCAGACTCAGGTCGCCGAGGCGTTCACCTTCGGGTATTTTGGCAAGCGTTTCGGCGGCTTCAGCGAACTTCTCCTGGCGATACAGCGACATGCCAACGCCCAGGCGGGCGAACTGCGCGAAGGGGGATTCGGGGAAATCTTTGGACACACGTTGGAACTGGGTGACGGCCTGGGCGAAGAGCGGCGCGGCGTTAGCAGATTTTGCTGCTTCTGCAACGGCCGCGAGATAGGACGCTTCAGCCTGACGGTAGAGCACACTGCTGAGGAGCGGGCTGTTGGGATAGAGCCGTTCAAATGTTGCGGCGGCCTGGCGGCCCTGGTCGAGTTGGCCGGCAAGGAAATGCGCGGTGACGAGACGCTCGCGGACCTCTTGCAGCGGGATGGTTGCGGATTCGACCGTGCCGAATTCTGTGGCGATGACGGAGAAGTGAGTGGCGGCCTCCTTGTACTGCTTGGTTGCCATGAGCAGATGCCCGCACTCGAGCGAGATCTCGAGCCGGCGCGTACTGGCGTCGGGGTCGGTCTTTGTGATCTCTGCCGCGGCCTTGGCGGCGGTGCGCAGCGTATCGATGGCGGCACGCTGCGCCTGCTCAACGCTTTGCGGATTGCCGGCATCGGCGCGGGCGAGTTGCAGGCGAGCCGTGAGCCACAACGCTTGATCGGCGAGCGCCTTGTCCTGGCGGGCTTGCTCGAGCCAGCGGTTGGCTTCCTCGTAGTTTTTCGATTGGAGGTAAAGCTGGCCGATGCGAAGCTGGGCCTCCCGCGTGAGCGGCAGGCTGGCGTCGCGCTCTGCCATGGGGCGAAGGCGTGCGATCGCCTCAGTAAGTTGGCCTAGCTCGCCCTGTAGCGAGCCAAGATAGAACGCAGCACGCTGGACGAACTCAGGGCCGCGCTCCCCGGCCCGCAGCGACTCCAGGTAAGCGCGGCGTTCAAAGGCGGGGTTCTTGCGAAGCTCTTCCTCAGCGGCCTTGCGACGGTCGGTGAAGTCGGTCAGCACTGCTTGATAGAGTGCCGCGGCCTCAGGGCGTTCGCCGGAGAGGTGATGCACGCGAGCTAGCAGGTAGCGGGCGTGCAGGCCGAAGTCATTATTAAAAGGTGCCAATGCGGACAGCGCGCGGCCGGCGGCGGTGTAGTCCTTCAGGGCGAGATGGGCCTGCCCCGCAATGAAGAGGGCGGCCGGGCGATTGGTGGAAGTTTTATCCGCGAGCACCGGGTCGAGGGCCGCGAGGGCGTCTTTGGGCTTGTTGGCACGGAGGAGTGTGTCGGCCAGTTCGACTCGGGCCCGGGGGGCGAGCGACTCGTCGGCCTTGGTGGCGGCCGCAAACTGAACCGCAGCCTCGTCGAGTGCACGCGTGACCTGCGGGCGAAGCGTGGCGGCCTGATCGGGTTTCTGGCGCAGTTCATCGCCGAGTTGCGAAGCACGGAGGCGAAGTGTGAGGCCGTGGTAGTAGAGCGCGCTGCCACGTTGGGCAAAGGTCTCAGACTTGGCGGCGGCGGCAAAGGCATCGAGGGCCGCCTTGGTGTCGTTGGTGTAGAACGCGCTGAGACCCAGACCGTAGTAAGCTTCGGCGACATTGCGGTGCGCGGGCGTCAACTTGATAAATTCACGGAAGCGATCGCTGGCGGCGTTGTAGTCGTTGTTGTTGTATGCGTTGCGACCGGCGGCGAGAAGTTGCGCGCCGTGGGTCTCGGGATCCTGCTGGGCCCAAGCCAAAGAACCTACTGCGGCGATGCACGCGCTCGCCAAGACGCACCAATGCTTTTTTGCCATCATGACACCTTTACCGCCGGCCCGAAGTGAACCCGCTATTGTGCAACGTTCGCTTGTCGTATTCAATTGCAAATCGCGGTTGCAGAATATGGCCCCGCTCGGCAATGTTTTGCGGGACGGCTAGAATGCGAGGCGAGGTGCGTGATGGTTCGAACGAGTGTTATTGCCGCGGCGCTACTGCTTTCAGCCGTGCAGGCGCAGGCAGTGATCAAGGTAGAGATCACACTGGACAGCATGTACAAATTCAGCCGGTCGGCAGCGGTGGGAACAGTCGGCAAAGGCAACGCCGACAACCGCGTGCTGGAGATCAACGACATCACGACGCTGCGCGGTGCGGCCCAGGCGAAGACTGCGAAGGTGCAGATCTTCTCGCCGGAGAAGTTGTTTGCCGCCTGCAAAGAGGGCGAACCAGTGGTCATCTTTGTGGAACGTGAAGGCACGACGGCGCTGGTGCATATCGCTGACACGTGGTTACTGGCGAATCAACTGCCCAACAACCCGAGCGCATGGCGCACGGTGAATCTGTACGATACCAAGGGGGCATTTCCCGGGCGGACGAAGACGCTGGTGAAGTTGCTTGAGGACATGAAGGCGGGCAAGGGCTCATTGCTGAATGAGGCGAAGGCTGCACCGTTTGCGAAGGAACTGGTGGCGGCGGAGGATGCGAAGTTCGGCCAATCGGCGCTGTCCGTGACAGGAACGTTTGGTCCAGCAGATGAAGAAGCGACCATCACGGTGGGTGACAAGGGGTTGGAACGCAAGACCGGTGAGGTGGTGGATAGCGATCTGCTGCTGACAGGAGCACCGATCACCAGCTATCACGCGGCACACAAGGAGGGGCTCAAACCGCTGACGCTGGTGCCGATGCATGTTAACGGCGACAAGCGTCTTGATCTGCTGATCGTGACAAAAGAGGCGACTTTGCTGCTGATCAACCGCGGGTATGGGGTGTTTCTGGTCGATCCAGTGGCGACGCCGGCGCTGTTTGCAGATGGCAAACCCATTTACAACGAGAAGACACTGTTTGCCGCGGGGGAAAAGGGTCTGCTTATTAAGTTTGGCGATGGCAGTGTGAAAATGTTGCCGTTTGCCAATGGGAAGTGATCACGGCGGCCAGGCGGGGGCGAGGCCGAGCGGATCAATCACTTCGACATGGCTTTCATCGGCCCAGCGTTGGAACCAGTCTTGGTGCACGGCGTAATCTCCGCGCATCGGGTAGGCCGAGTAAGCCCATGAACCGCTGATTGCCGCGGCTTTGGCACTGATGGTGACGTTCTGCGTCTGGCCGCCGCCAAGATTGACCTGGAGGTTGGCGGTGGGATTGGTCACGTGCGTGCGAATGGGCAGCGAGGGGCGGACGACGTTGATGCCCTCAACCGAGCGCAGGTCGCCGCCAACGTACTGTGGCGATCCGGCCCCGGTGGCGTCGTAGAAGACATCGGCGGCGGCGTTCACCGTAGCATCGAGCCGCGGCCCGCTGATGCGGAACGACGCCTGCACGATGAATAGCACCGCAATCAAGACAATCACGGCGAAGAGCAGTTCGACTTCGGCGGTGCCGCGGCAACGAGAATGTGTGTGACGGCTATGCATTAGTGCTGCACCACGTTTTTGATGGCGGTGTTGTCTGTGCCGAGAACGCCGGCCTCTTCGTACCAGCGGCGAAGCATGGGGTTATTCTTCAGGGCGTCGGCGAGGCCGTCCTGGTAGGCCAGCCGCGGCTGCCAGTTCCACCCCGGAATCGTGCTGATGCGCCAAGGCGGAGGCCCAGTGTAGGGTTCGCCGTCGTTGAAGGCGGTGTTGGGGAAGGTCAGGCCGTTCCAGCGGCCGAAACCGCCGCCGTTGCCGTGATATTCCATCCAGTTGAATGTTTCAGCCTGGGCGCTGGTGACGAGCGGCTTCGTGGTGTCAATGCCCGACCACTTGCTCATCCAAAGCTTGGGATTGGTGGCATCGGTACTGCGTGCGCCCACAACCACGGTGAGGAGCACGAGACGGTCTTCGTCGGTCATGCGCCCGCGGCTGGTTGCCGTCTGCGGCGGCTGCACTTCATAGGGCCATTCACGGGCAACCCAAACCGGCGCCGTTTCGTTGGCGATAGTCGTCGCACCTTCATGCACGATGGGGCGGGCCCATGCCTGGGCGATGGGTTCGGCGACCGCGGTGGTCAGGCCAAGGCGGCGCAACTGGCCCCGCTTCATACGCCAGAGACGATCGTAATTGCCGTCCCACACGCGGCGATAGACGTAATTCCACGCTTCGGTGTACATCTGCGGTTGGGCCCAATCGGGGATCGGGTAATAGCCGTAGGTCTGTAGTGCCATCACCTCGCGCTGGCCGAAGCTGTAGAGCATCGCCCGGCGGTTGCGCCAGAGATTGTGCCGCCATGTTGCAACAGCGAAACCATCCCCATAATGCTCGACCCGATCCCAGAGGTTGTTCCATTCGATGATCTCTTGCGGGGTAAGTGGCGGATCGGTGGGGGGCTGGCAGATTTGCCACATGAGCGTGCGGAGCACTTCGCGCTCGGCATCCAGGCCCGAAAGCAGCATCGCCAGCGAATCCCAGCGGCCACGGTTGTAGTCGATGCCAACGCGTTCATTCAGGTAGCGGAAGAGCGGCGCACAGTAGATTTCGCCCCACTGCCCGCCATTAACCGTGACGTTCATCGGCGCGTCGCCTTGCACGCTCGTCGCTGGGGCAGCAACCGGCACGCCGCCGTGATAGACGCCTTCATCATTGGTGTTGGCCTGCAGTTTCACCGGCACGTACACAGGCTGACTTTCTTCGAGCGTAGTCGTCTGCCGCGGTTTGGCGTGCACAAGATCGGTCTTGTAGAAGTCCATCATGGCGGCGCGCTGGTCTTCGACGATCATGGGCGTCATATCGACGATCGTCTTTTGGTAGCCGAACATCTCCTCGCGCCGCGGGGCAAAGTCGGTAACTTGCGTGGTGAAGAATGCCGGTGCCGTGCGTTCGACGAACTGCTGCAGATAGCTGCGTTGAATCGGAATGCTCTGCAGCACGAGGTAGAGGCATTGGCGTTCTTTGATTTCATAAATGGTCAGAGCCCGGCGTGTTTCCTGTTGGTCGAGGTTGCGGATGCGGTTGGTGGCGTTGCGTTCTTCATTGTTGAGGCGGTTCTGGATGCCGTTCTTGGTGTCAACCACACTACGATAGAAGATTTCGGCGCTGGCGTTCTCGCAGATGAGGAGATTGGTCGCTGAAAGAATGTTGAGCGCCCGCGTGGGATGGGTGACCGCCGCGTGAGCCGAGGCGTCGACAGCGGTCTGCATGGCGGCCTTGCGCGTGGCAAACTCGCCGGTGTTCCAGACCATCGCGATAAGCGCGAGCAGTGCCCAGATAACAAAGAGCATCAGGACGCCGAGGTTGCCGCGCTCGCTGCGGTGCAGGCGACCAAAACACGAAGTCACGGAGCCACCAAGGGCCACGAAGATTGAAGATGAAAATGTTTTAGTCATGCTTCATTCTTTCGCTTACTGGTGTGGCCAGCCGTCGCTGTGGGCGCTGGTCTTTCGGCCGTGAGAGGTCATGACGCGGGCCGTGCCGCGCATTTGGAGAAACCAGCCTTCGATGCCGGCGATGGTGCGACGCTGGCCGATGAATCGCTGCGCGATGGGGACCGGCAGATAGACCAGGTAGTCGACATGGACTTCGACCAATTGCCCCTCGTTGTAGGCGAAGTTGCTGCCGACCTGGTTGGGATACGAAGCGTTGGTGACGGCTTCGGCATACGTGTAGCGAGCGCCGTAAGTGTTACCTGGATTGATGCCGAGCGTCGCCAGCGAACTCGTGATCTCGACAGCTTCATTGCTCAGGCCGGTTTTGGCAGCGGGCGAAACAGGGGCGAGGCTCATGCGAGCGGCACGCTGCACGTTCGTGGGCAACTCATCGGGCAGGCTGGTCATCGCGGCGCGAGCCGTGGCTTGTGCGGCCTGGTTGAGCGTGATCTTCGCATTCACCAGCAGCGCGAACTGAATAATCACCGCGAGAATGGTCAGAAAAATCGGCAACGCAAGGATGAACGGCACGGCAGCGCCGCCGTGTTCGCCACGCAGCAGAGAGTTGGATGCTGTCCTGATCTTCGTCATGTAGAACTCATCCACCGGTAATCGGCGCCAGCCACGCGGCCGGCACAAGTTGCCAGGCGATCATGCCTGCCAGAATGGGCACCGCCAAGGGGATACTCTTATGCGGAGGCATCACCGTCGCTGGGCCTATGTTATCACGCTGGTCAATTTTGCCCCAAGCCAAAAGTTGCATGATGCGCCACGCGGCCTCGCACAGGACAGTGTTGAACTTGCCGGCGATGAGAATGTTGATCAGGGCGTAAGGCACTGCCACGCACAAGGCGAGCAGCAGAACTTTGAGCGAAGCGGAGAGGCCCAGGAGTGCGCCGATAGCGGCGATGAGTTTCAGGTCGCCTTCGCCCAAGCCTGATAGGAGCCACGACAGGATGCCGATGGCTGCACAAACGCCAAAGCCAAGGAGGCAGTCGCGAATGGTGGGGGCGCTAAGGAACTGAACGACGCGACCAGACCAGTTGGTGTCAAACCGAAGGAAGATGCCGGTGACAATGGCGAGCACCAGGCCGGCAATCATGGCGGGATAGGTCAGCTTATTGGGTATCACGCCCGTGGCCGCATCGGTGAGTGCAGCAATGAGGCACACCATGGTGGCAAGGGCATAGGCATAGCCGACGCCCGCGGCAGGTTTGGCGAGGTTTAGGCACAGCGTGATGACGGCAGCGAGGCTGGCCAGTGCAAGCCAGGTTGCCGACCATTGGAGGGTGATGACTTTCAGCGTGGGCGTAGTGGTCGGCGCAGCAGCATCAGTTGCTGCCGGCTGTGAGTCAGACTTCGCAAGCGTTTCGCTCACGACACACCGTACAGGTTAGAGGGGGGCCATCGCCTCAACACGTGACGTACGGTTGACGCTTAGGGTTGCAGTTGCTGGCTCTGATCCTGGAACCAACCAATGATGGTTTTGCGGAAGGCGAGCAGGATGATGATGATCGGCAAGGCGATGAGAGCGATCAGGAGGATCTTCTCCACCGACATCGCGCCGCGTTCGCCGCGGTGGATCGCCATCAACACTTCCTTGGCTTTCTTGAACATAACAACCTCGATTCGATCTGAACCAACCACGCAGTGATTATCGGTCACTTTGCCGGGTGACTTCATGGGAAAGGCAGTACGACCATGGTGGCGGTGCGTCCGCTGTAAACCTTGATCATCTTCATGAAGGTGGGAAGCATGAGGCCGATCGGGAGAACGATGAGGGCCATGATGAGGATGTATTCCGTGGCGGCCGCGGCACGGCGGGGACGAAGTTTGGTATTGGATCGCGCGGTTCGCATACTTGTATTCTATCGGTTTAACGCCGCCGTCGCGACAAAGTTGCATACCAGTTGCTGTAACTGGCGTGGTTATCGGCAGGTCTAGCCGGGCGGGGTTGCGAAATTACTGAATTGTGCCAGAATAACGGACGTTTTCGTCGTTCTTGCGGCCGATAGCGTGTTGAGTCCCGCAGAACACATGTCTGGTTCTTTTGGAGTATTGGTATGAAAACGAAGTTGTTCGTAGCGGCGTTGTTGGCAGGTGCACTGGTGTCAGGTTTTGCAGTGACTGCCACCCTGCGCGCTGAGCCCAAGGCGGATGCGAAGCCTGAAGCGAAGGCGGAGAAGAAGCCGGCCGCGCCCAAGCCGATCAAACTCGGCGGCGTGATGGACACGCTCGACCTGACCGAAGCACAGAAGACGGACATCAAGAAGATTCGCGACGATGTGAAGGCCGAAGTCGCTAAGCTGCAGGAGCAGATGAAGAAGCTACAGGAAGAAGCCAAGGTCAAGGAACTGGCCGTGCTGACGCCTGAACAGCAGGCCAAGGTCAAGGCAGCTGAAGAAGAAGCCAAGAAGGCTGCGGAAGAAAAGAAGAAAGCCGATGCCGAGAAGAAGGCTGCGGAAAAGAAGGCTGAGTCGAAGCCGGCCGGCCAGTAAGTTTGCACCAAACGAAAAACGCCCGCGTCCGGTCTGGCCGCGGGCGTTTCCATTTTTGCAGATCATGCCATGGCGCCGGACGTCAGAGCATGCCCTTGGTCAGGTTCATCTTGTGCGTGAGGCCTTCGAACTGCAGCGACTTGAGAAGCTTCGGCCGGTGCCCCGTGGGTTCGAGCACATAAGTAGCGGTGCCGTCGGCGCCGGGCTTCTCCGCCAGACGGAAAATATCTTCAACAATATAGTTGTCGGTGGCTTCATCGAAACGCACTTCCGAGACGTGCGTCACGAGTCGCCGGCCGCTGGTCTGGCGTGCCGTCTGTACGATCAGGTCGATCGCGCTGGCGACTTGCCGCCGCAGGGCAAAGAGAGGCAGGCCAACGTCGGCCATGAGGGCCATGGTTTCAAGGCGGTAGCAGGTATCGGCGGGGGAACTGGCATGCAGCGTCGTCAGACTGCCGTGGTGGCCGGAGGTCATGGCCTGGATCATATCGAGCGCTTCGCCGCGGCGAACTTCGCCCACGACGATGCGGTCGGGCCGCATACGCAAAGCCGTGACGAAAAGGTCACGCACCGTGACTTGTCCGCGGCCATAGGCATCAGTCGGGCGAGCCTCAAGCTGCACCACGTGCGGCTTCTGTACTTGCAGTTCACGCGTGTCTTCGATGACCACAACACGCTCATCGTCGGCAAAACCATGCGTGAGCACGTTAACCATGGTTGTTTTGCCGGAGCCCGCGCCGCCCGAGACAAGGATGTTCTGGTGGCCTTCGACGGCCAGCAGCAGAAACTCCATGGCCAGCGGGGTGAGCGCATCTTTCTCCAGCAGGAAGCCTGGCGTGGCGGTGTTGCGGGCAAAGCGACGGATGTTGATATGCGTACCGCGCGAGGAGAGATCGCCGAGAACGATGCACACACGCGAACCATCGGGCAGGCGGCCATCAAGCAGGGGCCGCTCGGAAGAAAGCGGCTGACCAACGAACTGGGCGATGTTGTTGGCCGCGGCCTGTACGTCGGCTTCCAAGCCGAAGCGAATACCGGTGAGCGTGAGCCGCCCGGCCTTTTCAATATAGATGCGGTCGGCGCCGTTGATCATGATTTCGCTGACATCGGGGTCGCGCAGCAGCGGCAGCACCGGCGATAGGAAAAATTCCAGCGACGCTTCGAACGACTTGTGCGTTCCTTCGCCGGCACGCAGCAATGACGGGGCGGGGGATTCGGCAGCGGGCGCCTGACGCGAAACCGGCGAAACGGCTTTATTGGGCATGCGTGTCATAAGGGCAGTTTACATCTAGTCATGCTATCGGCAAGCACGCCCTTCCTCGGTCGTTTGCTTTTCCCATGTTGAATTCGTATTGTTTCGCCTCCTGTTGTGAAGGTGAAAGCACATGCCTCGCGAAAACTTTGCTGCCGATCTGGAATCTCTTAAGGCGCGGATCCAAACCGTCCGCGACTCTCTTTGACGTCCCGACAAAGCAAAATCGTATCAAAGAACTCGAAGAAAAAATGAATGCCGACGACTTCTGGGGCAACCAGGATTCGGCGCAGAAGGTCATCAAGGAATTGAAGACTGTGCGCGGGCAGGTGGAGCCGTTGCTCGCGGTTGAGAAGGCGGTGGAAGACGCCGCCACGATGTACGAGCTGGGCAAGGAAGCTGGCGACCAGAGCGCCATCGATGAAGCTGATCACATGCTCAGCAAGGTGGAATACCAGTTCGGCGATGTCGAATTGAAAGCCTTGTTCACCGGTGAACATGATCCCAGCGACTGTTATGTGCAGATCCATGCCGGCGCCGGCGGCACCGAGGCCTGCGACTGGGCCAGCATGCTCTTCCGCATGTACGTGAAGTATTGGGAGAAGAAGGGCTTTGATATCAGCGAAGTGGACCGGGTCGACGGCGAACAGGCCGGGATTCGCTCCGTGACGTTGCTCGTTAAGGGCGAATACGCCACCGGCCTCATGAATTGCGAAGTGGGCGTGCATCGCCTCGTCCGCATCAGCCCCTATGACGCCAACGCCCGCCGGCACACCTCGTTTGCCTCGGTAGACGTCACGCCCGTGTTTGAGGGCGAAGACAGCGACATCGAAGTGCCAGAGCACGAACTTGAAATCATCGCATTCGTCCGTGCGTCAGGCCCCGGCGGTCAGAACGTCAACAAGGTCGCCAGCGCCATTCGCGTCACGCACAAGCCGACGGGCTTGCAGGTCGTGTGCACGTCTGAACGCTCGCAGGTGCAGAACCGCGCATTGGCCCTGAACTTGATCAAGGCCCGCCTGCAGAAACTCGAAGAAGCCAAACGCGATGCGGAGTTGGCGAAGCTTTACGGCGAGAAGGGCGACATCGCCTTCGGCTCGCAAATTCGCAGCTACGTCCTCGACGACCGCCGCGTGAAGGACCATCGCAATGGCCATGAAGTGTTCCAGCCGGATCGCATTCTTGATGGCGACGTGCAGGAATTCATCGACGCCCAACTGCGGCACAAGGCGATGACCGGCAAGAAATAACGTGGACTACTTCCGCTCTGCCGTCATCGCCAGCACCCGGGCGAGCATCGCAGGATCGACCGGCTTCACGAGGTGCAGATCAAAGCCTGCATCAACCGAGCGGCGCCGGTCCTCGTCCTGCCCCCAACCGGTAAGCGCCACGATTGTTATCGGTTTCCCCCAATCCTGATCGCGGATGTGTTTGCACGCCTCGTAGCCGTTCATCTTCGGCATGCCGATGTCCAGCAGCACCAGCGATGGCCGCATGCGCTCGGCCGTGGCGATGGCCTCTTCGCCATCAAATGCCATGCTTACATCATGCCCCATGTGCCGCAGCAAACGTGCCAACGCTTCAGCCCCGTCGCGCATGTCGTCCACGACCAGCACGCGTCGCCGATCGGTAAAATGCTGGCTCGTATCTGTTGGCGGACATTCCGTGCCGCTGTCTGTCGCGGGCAGCGCCGGCACACGGACCGTAAACGTACTGCCCATACCCCGACCCTCGCTGTGCGCCTCAATGCGGCCGCCGTGCTTCTCGACCAGACTTTTTACCAGCGACAGACCGATGCCCAGTCCACCGCGGGTCCGCTCAATGGCAGGCTCTTCCTGCCAGAACATCTCAAAAATATGCGGCATGATGTGCGGGGCGATGCCGATCCCGTTATCAATGATCCGAATCACGGCCTCATCGCCCTCCCGGGCTGCTCGCAGTTGGATCTGCCCGCCGCGCGGCGTGTACTTCGCCGCGTTGTTCAGCAGATTGGCCAGCACCTGCGACATACGCACCGCATCGCCGTTGATACACAGCGATTTGTCCGGCGGTTCCACTTCCAGCGTGTGGCGTTGCGCCTCGATCACGGGCCGGCTCGTTTCGACCGCATTGGCTACGATATCGGCAACGGCGATGCGCTGCAGATGCAGCGGCAGATTGCGACGGGTGATGCGGCTGACGTCCAGCAAGTCGTCGAGCAGGCGCGACATCTGGGCAACCTGACGCTCGATCACATCTCGGCCCCAGCGCGTTTCTTCATCGCCAGCGGGCTTGAGCCGCAGCATCTGCACCGCGCTGCGAATCGGCGCCAGCGGGTTTCGCAACTCGTGGGCAAGTGTGGCCAGAAACTCGTCATTGCGGCGGTCGGCCTCGCGCAGCGCCTGCTCATACCGTTGGCGCTCCGACAGGTCGTAGAAGTGACACACCACGCCAAAGCGGCTGTCCGGCAATGTGATCCGCTCGATCTTCCAGTCATACGACTCCACGTCGTGGGTATCGGCCCGGTGCTCGGTCGTACTCGGCGAGTGGTAGCTTTCACCCGTCGTCAGTGTGTGTTTAAACCGCGCTATCACCTCAGAAGCAAAGGGTTCTGCCCAGATGGCGCGCATTACTTCCGCAAAGTCGCGCCCCAGCAGTGGCCGCACGTTCTGAAACACTTTCCCTGCGCCCCGGCTCACCTGGATCAGTCGAAAATCAGCGTCGACAACGTAAACGCCGAAAGGCGACTGTTCGACCAACTGGCGCAGCGTGTCGCGCGACGCCCGCAGCACGGCCTCGCTGCGGTGATGCTCCGTCACATCGGCCGCCACACCCGTGATGCGTTCTACTTTGCCCGCCGCATCAAGCGACACGTGCGAGCGGTTGGCGATCCATCGCACTTCGCCGTCCGGTTTTACAATGCGATATTCATGCGAGAATTCTTTGCCGTCGGCAATGCTCGCCTCGGTTTTTCGCCACATTTCGGCGCGGTCTTCCGGGTGCACCAGCGCACTGAACGCCTCGACCGTCGGTGTAAACGTGGCGGGTTCCACGCCATACACGGGATAGACCTCGGGCGACCACCAGATCGTCGTATCACCTACCCGCCATTCGTAAACGCCCAGCATGCCCACACGCAGAGCGACCGCCAGCCGTTCCCGCTCGCGGCGAAGCTCGTTGCCGGCCTCCGCCAGTTTCATCTCCGAAGTCTTGCGAGCCGTGATGTCCTGCGTCACGCCGAGCACACTGCGTACCTCGCCACTCTCGTCATAGTTGATGGTCGCATGCACGGCAAACCAGCGTTCGCCGTTGCGTGAACGAAACTCCAGCGAAAAAGTCGTGACGCGTGCCGCTACGGCGTCATGGAATATCTGCCACGACCGCGGGCCATCCTCCGGCCACATGAAGAACTGCGCCAGACGCGCATCGTTGGGCAGTTCGTCCTCGCGGCAACCAATGATTTCCGCCGCTCCCGCCGACCACCAGATCGTCCCACGCTGGTGGTCCGTTTCCCACGTGAACATGCGTGCCGCTTGCGAGGCCACGCGAAGCCGCTCCTCCGTGGCTCGCATTCGCTCGCCCGCAACAGTACTCCGCAAATGCAGGCGATGCATCGCAGCGAAGAGCAGGATGGTAATCCCCGATGTGGCCGCAAACGCGAACGCACCCACCGGCGTGCCTACCGTTTGATCCGAAAACCAAACCCGTGTGCCACCCAGGATTACCGTGGCACCGATATACCCAAGGGCTGCAGCCAAGCTCGCCGGCCCGGGGCCAACGCGCCAGGCAATGAGCGCGACGGCGAGATAGATCGTGACAAACGGCAGGAGCTTGCCCAGCCACGGATCGAGCCCCCAGCGAACGAGCAGCGCCAAAACAACGGCTAAAACCGCAAGTCCGTAGCGCACGATGTGCTCGCGCGATCTCACGCGCACCTCTCATGGTCTGCTGAGTTTTCTGGCAACGACGTTATAACGGAGTCGGGCGGTCGCTTGATAGCGCTGCTCAGCCGTAACATTATTGGAACCGCCAACGGCAGACCCGGCATTTTCACGGACGCCGCCTCCGCCCGATGGACGTAAACGCTGGCCTGAGGCATAATGATCGGTGGCGAAGGTCGAAACGAGTGAGCTTTTTGAGGTCGCTCGATGTTCGACGGGTACAAAACTAATGGCATTTTCGACGAGATGTTCGTCGAGACAGACAAGCCGCGCCCCCATTACATGCCGGTTTATGATCGTCTGCGCAACTTGGGCCACGAGGCCTTTGAGCGCCGCCGACGCATGGCGGACATTTCGTTCCGCAACCAAGGCATCACCTTCACGGTCTATTCCGATTCGGCCGGCGTCGAGAAGATTTTCCCCTTCGACTGCATTCCGCGCATCATCCCCAGCGATGAATGGGCGATGCTCGAGAAGGGCCTGATTCAGCGACTGACGGCACTCAACTTGTTCTGCCAGGACATTTACCACGATCAGCGCATCCTCAAAGAGAACGTCGTTCCGCCCGATCTCATCTACAACGCCAAGAGTTTCCGCCGCGAGATGATCGGCTTGGCCGTGCCACGGGGCATCTACACCCACATCTGCGGCACCGACCTTGTGCGCGACAACAAGGGCAACTACCTCGTGCTCGAAGACAATTGCCGCACGCCGTCGGGCGTTTCGTATGTGCTCGAGAACCGGGCCGTCATGAAGCGTGTCTTCCCGTCGCTGTTCAACAGCTACCGTGTGCGGTCGATCGAGGATTACCCCTACAACCTGCTCCACTGCTTGAAATACCTCGCCCTCGAACATGGCGATGAGCCGAACGTCGTGATCCTCACACCGGGCAGCTTTAACAGTGCGTATTTTGAGCACAGCTTCCTCGCCCGGCAGATGGGTGTTGAACTTGTCGAAGGCCGCGACCTTCTTGTCGATGGGAACATCGTCTACATGCGCACGACCTCGGGTCTGCGGCGTGTCGATGTCATCTATCGCCGCGTCGATGACGATTTCCTCGATCCACTGTGCTTCCGGCCGGATTCCATGCTCGGCGTCCCCGGCCTCATGAATGCCTACCGCGCCGGCAACGTCGCGCTCGTCAATGCCGTGGGCACCGGCGTGTGCGACGACAAAGCCATCTACCCCTTCGTTCCAGACATGATCCGGTTCTACCTTAAAGAAGAACCTATCCTGAACAACGTGCCCACCTACATCTGCGCCAAGAATGACGACATGAAATACGTCCTCGACAACCTCGACAAACTTGTGGTGAAAGCCACCAACGAAGCCGGCGGCTATGGCATGCTGATGGGCCACCAGGCCACGGCGGCCATGCGAGCGGAGTTTGCCGAGAAGATCAAAGTGAATCCGCGAAATTTCATTGCCCAGCCGGTGGTGGAGTTGTCGCAGCATCCCAGCTTGTGCGATGGCGATTTCGAAGGCCGCCGCATCGATTTGCGTCCATACATTCTCTACGGCGAGAAGATCATCGTGATGCCCGGCGGTCTGACCCGCGTGGCGCTCCGCCGCGGGTCGCTGGTCGTGAACAGTTCGCAGGGCGGCGGTTCCAAAGACACTTGGGTACTGGAAGAAGAATAAGGCATCCTTATGACCGATCTGATGATAAGTTCCCCCGACACGTCGCGGCTGCACAAGCCGGCCCGTCGCGCTCGCCCCATGCTCGCCCGTGCGGCCGATGCGCTCTACTGGCTTGGCCGTTACGTCGAGCGCTCTGAGCACGTGGCGCGGACGCTGCTGATCAACACGGAGTTGCTCACGGACGTCGGCGACATGGCCCCCGACCTGCGCAGGCAACTGTGGCAGGCACTGCTGCAGTTGATCGACCTCGACGCGACTTTGCCGCCAAGCGACACGGATGACCACGCCAGCTATGTCCCACATCGCCTGACCCTGGATGACACCAACCCCACGTCGATTCTGTCCTGCATCACCCGCGCGCGCGACAACGCCCGCACGATTCGCGAATCCATCTCGCGCGAGATGTGGGAGAATCTCAATACGCTCTACTGGCAGATTCGCGCCGACGACGCTAAGGCACGCTTCGACGAAGCCCCCACGGAGTTCTCCCGTGCGGTGATCAACGGCACGATGCTCTTCCAGGGCTTGACCGACCAGACCATGCCGCATGCACAGGCGTGGCAGTTCATTCAACTGGGCAAGCATCTTGAACGTGTCGATATCACCTGCCGCATTCTTGAGACCCGCTACCGCCTGCTGCGCTCGGCTGAGGCCGCACTCGAGGCACCGCTGCGGAACATCCTGTGGATGAGCGTGCTGCGCATGTGCTGCTCGATTGAGGCCTACCGCCGAGTCTATCTCGCCGACTTTGAACCGCTCCGCGTTGTGAGCTTCGTGTTGTTTGAGCCGGCGTTTCCGCGGTCGATCCGCTTCGGCGTGCAACAGGCCCAGAATGCGGCCGGCGCGATCAAGAGTCTCGCCAATCCCACGCGAAGCCTGTCCGGCGATGGCGGTGGGGCGGATCGCATCCTCGGCCGCCTCAACGCAGAACTCGAATTTGCCGACGAAGCGGCCATCCTCCACCAAGGCTTGCCGGTGTTCCTGCAGAGTATTCGGCACAAGACCGCGCAGGCGGCTGCCAGCATCCAGCACGCGTACTTTCTTACCTGATGAAAAGACAAGGCGAATATGCTTCTGAAACTGACCCACGAAACAACGCTGAAATACTCCGATGCGATTACGGAAACGCTGATGGAACTGCGCATGGCGCCGCGCCAGGCGAGCAGCCAGATGCGCGTGTCGTTTAACCTCGCAGTGGGGCCCCCAGCTGGCGTCTGGACGTATTTTGACTGGCTGGGCAACCAGGTGCACGCGTTCTCGATCATTCCGCCGCACAGCGAAGTGCGAATCGTCGCCAAGACTATCGTCGAGACGCAGTCTGAACAGCCCAATCTCGCGTCCATCACGGACGAATACCCGGTTAACCCGCAAGACTACACGTTCTCCGACTATCTGCAGTTTGGCGGGCCGGTGGTGGACTGCCCGAAACTGCACGAGCTCGTGGCGGAACTTGAGACATCTCGCGGCACGCCAATGGCGCTGCTGGTGATGCAGATGCTGCACTTGATCCACTCGCAGTTCACCTATGAAAAGGGTGTGACCACGGCGTCGACGCCGATCAGTGATGTGCTCGAACACCGTCGCGGCGTGTGCCAAGACTTCACCCACCTCATGATCGGCATGGCTCGCGTGCTGAAGATCCCCGCCCGCTATGTCTCGGGCATCGTGCATGCCGGTAATGCGTCGCTGCGCGGTGCGGCCCAAACCCATGCGTGGTGCGAACTGTACTTCCCCAGCGTCGGCTGGCTGGGGCTCGATCCGACGAACAAGACGCTGGTAAACGATCATTTTGTGATCACCGCCATTGGTCGTGACTACCGCGACGTGCCGCCCAACCGCGGCGTATATAAGGGCAAGGCCAAGGAATCGATCCAGGTGGCCGTGACGACTGAGGAACTGCGACAAGTTCCGCAACACTTGCCGGGCGAGCGGATCGAAACGCTGCGTATCGGCTTGCTGCAGGAAGCTGCGCCGATCGTGTCTGGTCGCATCGCGCAACTTGAAGAACAGCAACAGCAGCAACAGCAAGAGGGCGGCCAGTTGCACCAACAACAGCAGCAGCAGCAGCAGCAGCAGTAGCGACAGCCGCCGGTTTTCCCTTTAGAATCGGAATCATGACGTATTGCCTCGCCATTTCGACTGTGCACGGCTTTGTGCTCGCGTCCGACTCGCGTACCAATGCCGGCGTGGACCAGATCAGCACGACTACCAAGATGCACCGCTTTGTGAAGCCGGGCGAGCGTGTATTTGCACTGCTCACCGCGGGTTCGCTTTCGGTGACGCAGTCCGTGATCACGCTGCTGCAGCGGCAGTTTGATAACGGCGGGTGCCTGGCCAGTGCGCCGACGATGTACGATGCCGCCCGCTGCGTGGGTGAACAGATTCGTACGGTCGATGCGCTCGATCGTGCAGCACTGGAGAAGGACAATATCGCCTTCAATGTCAGCGTACTGCTCGCGGGGCAGATCGGATCGCAGCCGCATGAGATTTACATGATCTATCCGCAGGGGAATCCGCTGCGGTCGACCGAGGATTCGCCGTTTCTGCAGATCGGTGAAGTGAAGTACGGCCGGCCGATCCTGGACCGTGGCATCCGCTACCACGACACATCGCTGGAAGAGGCGGCGAAGTACGCGCTCATCTCGCTCGACTCGACGATGCGGTCGAACGTCAGCGTAGGACCGCCGATTGATATCCTGGCCTACCACAAGGACAGTCTGAACTTCACGCATCACCGGCGCTTCAACGAACGCGACCCGGCACTGGCCCAGGTGCGGACGTTCTGGGAACAGTCGCTGCGCAAAGCGGTGGCGGATTTGCCGCCGATCACGCTGTCGCCGCGGGCATAGATCGAAATGTGAAACTGCAAAAAGAGGAAAAGCCGCTGAGTGATCAGCGGCTTTTTTTATGCCGGAGGAGGGAGTCGAACCCACACGACCGTAAGGTCGGCGGATTTTGAATCCGCTGCGTCTGCCATTCCGCCACTCCGGCTGGAACTCGCACATTGTACCCGCCCCCCAATCGATTTTAAACACGCGAAGCGAAGTCTCAGGCCTTGCCGAGGTCGAATGCGGCATGGACGGCCTTGAGGGCCTTCTCGGCGTCGCTCTTGGCTATGATGCAACTGATGCGGATTTCGCTGGTGCTGATGTTCTGGATGTTGACCTTCTCACGGGCCAAGGCGCCGAACATGCGGGCCGCGACGCCGGTGCTCTGCTTCATGCCGACGCCCACGACGCTGACTTTGGCCAGGTTGGTGTCGTAGATGGCTTCGCCGCCGCCGATTTCCTTGAGCTTGCGATCGACGACGACCTTGAGGTCGGCAACGTCGCCATGCTCAACGGTGAAGGAGACGTTGGCCGTGCCGTCTTCCATGGTGTTCTGGATGATGTCGTCAACGACAATGTTGGCTTCGCCGACGGTGCTGAAGATCTGGGCGACAACGCCCGGCTGGTCGGGCACTTTCTTCAAGGTCACGCGGGTGAGGTCCTTCTTGAGGGCACAACCCGAAACAACAATATGTTCCATCGCTTTTGTCTCCGCCGTGATCATGGTTCCCGGCTTGTCAGTTTGACTGTGCCGCACGTGAATCGGCACGTTGTATTTCTTCGCAAATTCCACAGCGCGGGTCTGCAAGACGCTGGCGCCCACGCTGGAGAGTTCCATCATCTCGTCGTAGCTGATTTCCTTGATGAGGCGGGCATCGGTGACGATGCGGGGGTCGGCGGTAAAGATGCCGTCGACGTCGGTGAAGTTTTCGCAGACATCGGCCTTGAGCACGGCGCCGATCGCCACGAGCGTCGCATTGGAGCCGCCGCGGCCGAGGGTGGTGATGTCGCCCTCTTCGGTGACGCCTTGGAAGCCGGCGACGATGACGATTTTGCCCTTGTTGAGCTCGGTGACGATGCGTTCCTGGTCAACTTCCTTGACGCGGGCCTTGGTGAAGTTGGTGTCGGTGATCATGCCGATCTGGCCGCCGGTGAAGGAGATGGCTTCGTGGCCTTGGGCGGCGAGGGCCATCGCGATGAGGGCGATGGTGACCTGTTCGCCGGTGGCGAGAAGCTGGTCCATCTCACGCTTGGGGGGCTGGCCGGGGCGGTCGCCCCAAACCTTCTTGGCGAGATCGACGAGTTCGTCGGTGGTATGGCCCATCGCGGAGACGACAACAACGACCTTGTTGCCGGCCTTTTTCTGGGCGATGACCTTTTCCGCCGCCTTATGGATACGTTCGGGGGTGGCAACGGAGGTGCCGCCGAACTTTTGTACGACAATGCCCATGGGCAGTTGTTCCTTTGGAAAAACGAGTCGGGCAGTGTAGGGGAAAACGGGGTGAGATTCAAAGGGAAGGCTGAAGGGTGAATGCGGAAGGCGGAAGGCGGAATGCGAAAAGAGGAGGGGTGGTATCACCAGTGATACCGCGCGGGTTTTGGTTATGTTGCGCTTCGAGTGGCGTTTTTGATAGCGCCAGAGGGGAGATACGCCATGGGTGGCGGGCCTGGGGGAGACATGGGTGGCCACTACGCACGGTGGTGCGTGGGGGGCGGTATCTCTGGAGATGCCGGTAAACGCGTATCGGAGTAGGGGCGTTTCGGAGTGTCGGAGTGAAGTGGGTAGGATGACCAGTGCGCGCATGGGGGCCCTTTCTGTAGAGGGGCGGTTGGGCGCGATTTGTGCGCGCGGGGGTTGTTTGGTTGTTTAGTTATTTCGTTGTTTAGTGGGGACTTATAGCGATTTCAAAATTTTTGGATTGGGGGAAATGAAAACATATCTGTGCGCACAGATAAGTTTAAAGCCTTGCGGCTTTGACACTTAACACTTGCGCCAACGCGCGCGGCCCGGGAAGACCCAGTTTTTGCGTGGTTTTTACGAGTTGGGCGAGAGGTTTCGCTGTTAGGGTAGTGGTTTGCGCCAAGGCATTGGGCGAAGCGGCAACGCGCTATTTCTCCTTGGCGTTCCCGTCCTTCTTGGGTTTCTTGAAGAGGTCGCCGAGGCCTTTGCCGAGGTCCTTCAGGTCCTTCTCCGCGTCTTTCAGCGAGTTGGGATCGGAGGCACCCTTGAGCAGCAGAGCGCCAATGTCCTTCGTGAAGCGGTCGGACACGGTCGCGACGGGTTTGGCCGTCGTGCCGCCGAGGCCAACCGGGATCGGCACGTTGAGCGACTTCGTACCGACTTCGACGTTCATGGCGAGGGTCTGGTCGAGACCAACCGAGCCGCTGAAGTTCATCCGGCCAAAATCGGCACCGAGCACGAAGTTGTCGTAGAAGACGCGGCCGTCTTTGAGGACCAGGGTGATGTTGCGGATATCGCCCTCAATCACGGGCATGCCCTTGCTGCCAAAGTTGAACAGGCTGCCGATGACGCCGGAGAGCTGGCTGAAAATCGGGGCGTCGGTGCGGAGCTTGTCGATGTTGATGCGAGCGTTGAGCGTGCCCTTTTTCTGTAGTGTGGCATAGTCGAGCGGGAGGTACGCGTCGGTGACTTCAAACGTGACCAGGCCAGTGACGTTCACGAGGTTGAGGTCCTTGCCCGTAGCGCCCCACGTCAAGGGAAGGAAACGCAGCGGCCCGGCCGCCACTTCCTGGTTGATGCCAAGGTTCGAAACCAATTCGTAAGGGACGTTCGACTTCTCAAGGATGAACGCGGGCAGGTCCTGCGTGAGATCAACACGGCCGACGAGGTTGAACGCGCCGCCGTTGGCCGAGAGCTTGCTGGGACCAATCGGCATGATGCCATTCTCAAGTTTGAGCGGAATTTCGCCGGCGGCAAGATCAACGCCCTTCACGCGAATGCGGTCATAGCTGAAGGTGGTGGGGGCGAGTTGCAGGTTGCGGAACTTCTTAAAGCCCTCGCCATCGGCCAGTTTGCCGGTGAGGGAAATCGGCATGGATTTCTTGCCAGCCATTTGCAGTCCTTCAGGAAGGAATGGCCCTGCCAGCGCGTTGATGCGTGCCAGGTCGTAATCGACCGTGGCGCGGACGTTGATGTCGCCGGTCTTGCCGTAGGCGTACGTGGTGCCCTTCGGCAGGTGGATCTTGTTGCCGGCGCCGCTGGCCGGGTCGCGTTCTTCGATCGAAGTGTCCTGCGTGATGGTGATGAGCTGCTTCGCTGTGTCGATGTCAGCCGCGAAGACGACCGCGAGATTGGTCGGTGCAATCTGTTGCGGGGCGTTGGGCATGATGGCCTGGAAACGCTGAATTCCGACGGTGACGTTGGCACGGGCAATGTTGCTGGAGTAGGAAACCGTGCCATCAATGGTGCCCAGGCCGGTGAAACGCTTGTCCGCGAGGTCAATGAACTGGCCGAGTTGATTGGTGAGGCGATCGAGGTTGTATGTGCCGGCAAGTTTGATCGCGTCGTCGGGTTGCGGCGTCGCGGTGATGTTGATGGTCTCGCCGGTGGGGGGCATCTTGATGTTGGCATTGAGCGTGAGCTTGTTGTTGGCGGGCGTGGCGCTGGCGACAACCGTGAGCGGTTCCAGAGCAATCCGGCGCCCGGCCTGGGTGCCTTCAACATCATTGAGCGTGGCAGCCAGCGCGGCCTGCACCTTGGCGTTACTGGTGGTGATGTGGCCGTCGAGCGTGGCAACGCCGCGGTCGAGCGTGGTGCCCTCGCGCAGGGCGAGCGTCTTGGGCAGTTGCATGGCGAGAGCCTTGATGTCGGCCTTGCCGGCGAGCGTGAGCTTGGCATCGCGGAGGTTTGTGACAGTCTCGCCGTTAAGCGCGCGAAGCGAAGCCATGGTGGTATCGCCCGTGATGGTGACGTTGGCGAAGTCCGACGCGAACTGCGTGTTGGAGAAGGTGAGAAGGTCGCCCTGCGATTTCATGTTGATCGGCAAGCGGATCGTGGCGGAGCGAAGCGTGTCGCCCTTGAGCATGCCGCCGGTCGCTGCGAACTGCGCGACGGTGTTGTCGCCGGTGAGTTCGACGGCGCCGTTGGCCGCTTTGAAGAGCATCTTGGAATTGAGCGTGCCCGCGAGTTGGAGATCGAGGCCGAGTGATTTGAGCAGCGGGGTAATGGCGGCAAGGTCGAGCGCGGTGATGGTGGCGTCGCCGGTGCCGGTCATCTGCTCAGGGTCGCGCAGCGTGCCGTGGGTGAAGACCTGCATGTCACCGTTGGCGGAGATGGCTGCAGGTTTGCCGTCGCCGCTGCGGACGCTGGTATTGGCGCTGAAGGTGAGCGGGCCGCCGGCGGTGTCAATGTTGGCCTTGGCGGTGAGCGTGTCGATGGTGAGGAGCGGCTGGTTGGGGCTTTGCCATGTGGTTTTACCGGTGAGGAGCGAGAGATTGGCTTTGATGATCTTGCCGCTTGAGGCGGGCTGAGGAGAAGGCGCCGCCGGGGTGGGCTGTGGCTGCGGTGTCGCGACGGGCGTGGCTTTCGGCGCCAAGGCGCGCTGCAGGTTGGTCTGACCGGAGGCATCGGAGATAAGCGTGGTCTCGGCAACGCGCGCCGTCACGTTGCCGGCGTTGATATCGGAACTCGTTAGCAGGCCCAGAAGCGTGAGGCCGGTGTCGAGCGTATCGATGCGTGTGACCTGCTGGCCTCCAGGATCCGAGATGGTGACGCCCGAGGCCTTCATGCCTGAGAACCACCCAAGCGAGAGATCGTCGATGGCGACGCGTCCGGCGATGCGGTTGTTGATTTGACCGACGACGAAGTTGGTGCCGGGCCCGGTGGACAGGAGCGTCGGCGTAAGCGCCACAAGGAGGACGATGAGGAGGACAATCGCCAGGACAACTTTAAGCCAGGTGCGTTTCTTCTTCGGGGCGGGCGTGGTTTCGGTGGTCATGTCATGCTCCGTGGGTAGACACTCATTCTATTTCGCCAATGCGCGACATGACCAGTGTTTTCGGAAAGTTGGTGCGCATCGACATTGCACCTACCGACCGCTAGAATGTTTCACAAGTTTCTGAAAGTTGGTGAAATCACATGACCGCCCTTGCCGACATGCCTGTGCTGAGTCCAGACGTCCACAAACGGACCGGTTATAAGCCATCGTTTGATATCAACGCAGTCGTTGACGGCAAGGCCCGGCTGAGCGAGTCGCAGCTGCTCGAGCTTTACGAGCATGCGCCGCTGACCGACCTCGGCCGCTGGGCGTTCAAGATCGTCCAGCGCCTGCACCCTGAAGATTACCGCACCTATGTGATCGACCGGAACATCAATTACACCAACATTTGCACAGCGCGGTGCACGTTCTGTGCGTTCAAGCGCAACGACAAAGACGCCCACGACGCCTACACGCTCGATTACGCGACCATCTATAGGAAGATCGAAGAACTCGTCAGCATTCGCGGCACGCAGATTCTGATGCAGGGCGGCATGAACCCCGACCTGCCGATCACGTGGTATGAGGACCTGCTGCGGAACATCCGCGAGAAGTTTCCGCAGGTGCACATTCACGCGTTCAGCCCGCCGGAGTTCGTTGAGTTTTCGCGGTTTTTCAACCTGCCGGTGAGCGAAGTGCTGAAGCGCTTCCAGGCGGCGGGTCTGCACACGGTGCCCGGCGGCGGTGGGGAGATTTTCTCCGACCGCGTGCGCAAGCGCATCGGCCCGGGCAAATGCTCCGGCGACGACTGGCTGGACGTCATGGCCGAGGCCCACAAGCTCGGCATGCACACCTCCGCCACGATGCTCATCGGCCACATTGAGGACATCAGCGACCGCATCGACCACATGAAGCGGCTGCGCGAGCGGCAGGACTGGGCGCTGGCGAACACGTCCGCTGGCTACACCGCGTTCATCCACTGGACCTACCAGCACGACAACACCCCGCTGGACCGCAAGCGCAAGTGGTCGCCCGACAATGCCGATGGCAAGGCGTTTGAGTTCGACAACGGCCGGACCGTGCGACTCGCTGACGCCAATGAGTATCTGCGCATGCTCGCGCTGGCGCGCATTTACCTCGACAACTTCAAGAACATGCAAAGCAGCTGGGTGACGATGGGCCCGAAGGTTGGGCAGTTGGCGCTCTTCTTTGGTGCTAACGACATGGGCAGCGTCATGATGGAAGAGAACGTCGTGTCGGCCGCGGGGACGAGCTATCGGCTCAGCGAAGAGATGATCTGCCGGCTCATCCGTGACGCCGGGTGGGTGCCGGCCCAGCGGAACCAGTATTACCATGTGCTGCAGCGGCACGAGACCACGGGGCCCGACCTTGTGGAACGGAAGGCGGGCACGTTTGCGTTGCGGCAGCACAAGATTTCGCCGGAGGAGGCAGCAGCCTATAAGCAGGGGCAACTGCCGGGGCGGGCGGGGATCAGCTTGCGTGTGTTGTCGAAGTAGGCGGGGTGGTGCGCGGGCCCGTTGCCGCATAGAATCGCCGCAGCTTGGCGCGGGCCAAACTCGTGGAAATTGATGGAGCAAGGAATGAGCGTATTGCATCGGGGCTTGGTGCTGCTGGCGATGGGCATGATGGCCGCATTGCTGGTGGGATGCGGTTCAAACAAACTTGGAAAGATGGAATGGGTGCAGACGCGCACGGACACGCCGCGCGTCGGCGTTGTCTATGCGATCCGCGGCTGGTCGGGCGTGTTCTCGGCGGGGATCGACAACATCGCCAAGGGGGCGCGGGAGAAGGGCGTCACCGCGCATATCTACATGCCGGAGCAACATCTGGAACTGTGCGAGACAATCGTCAACAAGTACAAGAACGACAGGAACCATGAGCCGATCGTTCTCGTGGGCCACTCGCGCGGGGTGGATGCATCCATCTATATCGCACGCGAGTTGAAGAAGATTGGCGTAAAGGTGGCCTTGATCGCCGCCATCGATAGCGTGGACGAGACGATCGTGCCGTCGAACGTTGAGATTTGTCACAACTACTGGATTCACGGTTATTTTCCAGGGACGAACCTGCTGCGTGGCATTGCCCTGGAGAAGGAGAAAGGTTCAACCGGGAGGCTCTACAACTATTATGTGCCCAAGGACGCGCCGGATTTGATCGGACCCTTGACCAATCACGTAGACTTGGACGATCAGCCCAAACTACAGGCACGCATTGTCGAACATATTCTCGAAGTATGCGTAGAACGATCGAAGTGGCGGCCCAGGACTGCGCCGGCAAAACCTTGAGGGATTGATGGGCATTTCATTCATACCAAGCAGTTGGCCGGCGGTGATCATCGGGTTGATCCTGGCGATCTATTGGCTGCGCGTGTTGCAGATGGTGTTGCGCACGAAGCGGGAGCAGGGGCGCGCAGCGAATTTTGTTCCGCCGGAAAAACTCGGGCGGATGCTGCGCATCATCTGGATACCCACGGTGCTGCTGTGGATTCTGCTTCCGCTGACGTTGCCCTTTATCACCGGCTTGCCGATGGGCTTGGAGCGGTTTGATTTTTCAGGGCGCGCAATTGTGGGTTGGGTGGCGGCCGCGGTGGCGGTGGTGGCGTTTGCGCTGACGTGGGTCTGCTGGATAAACATGGGCAAATCCTGGCGTATGGGCATTGATCCGAATGAGAAGACGCAATTGGTTTTCAACGGACCTTTTGCCTATGTGCGCCACCCAATTTATGGCTTGTCACAGGTGCTGGTGCTGGCCGCGCTCGCGGCGTGGCCGAGCGTCGTGATGCTGGTCATCGCGGCGTTGCACATGTTCTTTATGCAGTGGGAAGTGCGGCGCGAGGACAAGTATCTCGTGGCGCTGCACGGGCCGGCGTATGCCGAGTACATGAAGCACGTCAATCGCTTTTGGCCGAGGCTGACGCCATGGAAATGAAGCCGCTGAATATCTTTCAGCGGGTGATGCGCATCTGGGATGAAGCGCATCCATACAATGCGGCACAGATTTTGGAAATAGAAGGTTCGCCGGATGTCGCGGCGATCAACCGGGCCTGGGCGGAAACGCTGGAGGCCACCGGGCTGGGGCAGGTGCGCATGCGGGGGCGGCACTTTCGCTATGAACGTGCCGAGGACGCGAGCGCATTGACGGTGACGCTCGACAAGGGGCTGGACGGGTTTATCACGCAGCAACTCAATGAACGCTTTGTGACGCGTGCGGCGAATGGGGATGCAGTGGCCATGCCGCTAAAGGCATTTGTCGCGACGCGGGCTGGGGGCGATTCGTTCTACATGGGCATCGTCTATCAGCATTGGGTGGCAGACAGCGTCTCGGTACGCATGGTGCTGCGCGAATGGTTCCGCCGGGTGTATGACCCCGCGAAGGCGCGGCGCGAGCCGCTGCAGGTGCCGACGGGTGGCTTCTGGCACTTCTTCGGGCCGCGGGCCACCGGTTGGCGCATGCACGCCGGCATCGGCGCGCTGGTGCACTCGATGCGGCAGTTCAAAGGGGTGAGACGACTGGATGGCGACCCCGGCTCGCAGGATGTTGCCTGCACACTGCATCGGCTGCCCACGGGAACCATCGACGGCATCCTGGCCGGTGCGAAGCGCCGCGGGGCGACCTTTAACGATCTGATGATTGCCGCCCTCGCACGGGCCGCGGATGTATACGGCGCGCCGCCGCGGCGGTCGGGCCAGCACATGGCGATCGGCACCATCGTGGATATGCGCCCGATGGCACAGGAAGAAATGGAACACATCTTTGGCATGTTCCTGGGCTTCGTGACGACGATCGTCCAGGGCCACACGCTGAATGATCGCGAGGCGCTGCTGGCCAGTGTGGCGGCACAAAGCGCCGATCAGAAGCGCCGCAAAGTCGCTGCGATGAACACGCTGCGTCTAGCCGTGGGATTTGCCCAGGCCCGCATGATGTCCGAGCGCCGGCTCAATGCTTTTTACCGCCACTACATGCCCATGTCTGGCGGGGTTTCGAATGTGAATATGAATATCTCGTGGCCGGCGGCGTATTGCCCGTCGCCGCTGCGCGACTTCATCCGCGTCGCGCCCAGCGGGCCGATGGTGCCGGTCGTGGTGGGGGCGACAACCTTTGGCAAGGAGTTCACGTTCACGCTGACGCGGCGCATGTCGCTGGTGAACGACCACGACGCAGCCCTGCTCGCCCAACTGTTCATGGATGAATTGACAGCGTGGGCGAAAGCATGATGATGGCAGGTCCAATGAGCCAACTAACCTACCAACAGATACTGTTAACCGGCGCTACCGGCGCGCTCGGCCCGGCACTTGCCGCTGAACTTGCCCGTTCCGGCGCGGCCGAGCGCATCGCCGTGCTGATGCGTGCCCCCGCAGGCGAACTCGACAAGCGTTTTGCCGGTTGGCAGAACGACGTCCGCGACCTCCTGCCGCTGGATGAAAAGTCCAAGGCCGACTGCCTCTTCGCGGTGGGGGGCGACATCTGCCAGGAAGGCCTGGGCATGTCGCACGCCGCCAAGGTGCAGCGCGAGACCGACCTGGTCGTCCACGCTGCGGCCGATACAAACTTCGCCGCCGCGCAGGACAAGCAGTGGGATGTCAACGTCGAAGGCACACGCCGCACGCTGCAATGGGCTGAGGCCTGCCCACACTTCAAACGCTTCCTACTTGTCAGCAGTGCCTTCGTCTCCGGCTCGCGCGTCGGCCCGATCGATGAAACACTCACCCACGACGCCCCCGAGTTCGTTACCTACTACCAACGCACCAAGTGGGAAGCCGAACACGTCGCTTTGCGCAGTGGTCTTCCGCTCGGCATCGCACGCGTCAGCCTCGTCCTTGGCGCCCATGCCGATGGCAGCGTCCATCGCCCCGGCGCTATTCACAGCCTGATCAAGTGGTTCTCGCGCGGCCTCGTGCCCATGATGCCCGGCCTGCCCGATGCGACCGCCGATGTCATTGCCACGGAACTTGCCGCGCAATGCCTCGTGCGTGCCGTGCGTGCCGAATGGCGCAGCGGTCAACCGCCGATCTGGCATTTCGCCGCCGGCCCCAAGGCGCCGCGCATGAGCGAACTCATCGATGAGGTCTATCAGCACTTTGCCCAGCGCCCGCAGTGGCGCCGGCGCAACATCCCGCGACCGCAGATGGTGCAGATGGGCGAATTCAGCAAGTTCATCGATGCCGTCGATGCCGCCGGACGAACCGTGCTCGCCCAGGCCATGCGTTCGGTGAATACCTTCCTGCCGGACATGTTCTATCCGAAGACCTACGTCACGGCCCAGGCCGAAGCCCTTTGGGGCGGCCCGCTGCCGCAGTATGACTGGCGTGAGACGATGGGGCGGGTCATTCGTTTCTGTTGTCCCATGGACAAATGAGGCCGGTGATGAAGCGCAGTTTGAATGTCGGCATATTCGCATGCGTGACCATGGCGCTCGTGCTGGCGGGCTGCGGCGAAATTGCCTCGATGAACAAACTCATTGAGGACAACAAGAAAGCCGTCGAAGGCAGCACTGCCGCCATCAAAGAGAACCGCGAAGCCGTGGCCGGCGTGACCGAGGCCATCAAAGCCAACGAGCAGGCGATCGCCAAGACAACCCAAGCCGTCAATGAAAACGTCCGCGGCATCGAAGCCACCACCGACGCGATCAAACGCAACGCCGAAGTCGTCAAGCAAAGCACGCAAACCGTCGGCGAGAACGCGAAAGCCGTCGAAACCAGCGCCGACGTGATCCGCAAGAATGCCGAGATCATCAACGCCAGCACCGCCGCCATTGCCGACAACGAGAAAGCCGTCCGTTCCAGCAGCGACGCCATCCGTAAGAACGTCGAAGGCGTGGCCAGCAGCAGCGCCGAAGTTGCCAGGAACGCAGCGAACATCACCGCCAGCAGCGAAGCCATCCAGAAGAACGCGGACGCCATCGTGAAGAGCACGCAAGCGATTGATGACAATGGCCGCGTCATTCGCGCCAGCACTGAAGCGATCGAGGAAAACCGCAAAACGCTCGCCGCGCTGTCGGGCCTGCTTGATCCCGCAAAGGCCGAAGGCCCCGGCCGTTGGGTCATCGTGCTCGCCATCGCCGGCGTGGTGCTCGCGTTCGGTCTGCTCATCGCGCTCGTCGTCGTGATGCTCGGGATCAAACGCTCCTTGCAGCGTCTCGAAACAACACTCGCCAAGCAACCGCGCAGCTGATGTCACACCGGGGAGGCGACCAGAAGAAGGAAGGTCGTGTGAAACCAAAACTCGCCATCGCCGCCTTGTGTCTACTGACAAGTCTCACCTACGCCCAGCACGAAGCCTCAAAATACAAACCCGCCACGATCCCCAACGGCGAGAGCATCCTCGGCGTGAAGTTCCTGCCGCCCGAGCGCGACTGGGAACGCATGGACATCTACACCCCCAAGAACGCCGAAGGCAAAAAGCTCCCCTGCATCGTTTATTTCTACGGCGGGGGCTACGGCGGCAAAGTGGTCTGGAACAAAGCCCACTTCCAGGTGCTCGTCGATAACGGCTACGTCGTCGCCATGCCCGATTACGTCCTCGGCGCTCAACAGCCCGTCCCGCTCACCGTCTGGGATGCCGCCGCCGCAATCCGCTTCCTTCGCGCCAACGCCCAGAAGTATTCCATCGATCCCGAACGCATCGGCGTCTTCGGTATCTCCGCCGGCGGTTGGATCGCTCAGAATCTTGCCACCACGGACACCCGCAGCCTCGTCGCCATCGGCAACGAGCGCCGCGGCGAAGTGCCGCGCTTCATCCCCATGATCGAACCCCACGCCGCCAACAGCGACTTCTCCGCGCAGGTCTGCGCCGTCGTCACCGACTGGGGCGCTGGCACGATCACCGGACTCTCCAAGCAAGGCTACATCGGCCCCAACGACCCGCCGCTCTTTACGGTCGGCCCCGCCGTCGATGGCTTCATTCCCAAGGGCGTGCAAGCCTACCGCGACGCCGGCGCCATCGCCGAACTCGCCGTGATCTATGAAAAGGACCGAGACGGCAAGCCGATCACCGACGTCAAGAATCCCCACGACTTCGGCCACACCGCTGCCGGCGTGGTCGAAGGCAAACCCTTCACCCGCGATGCCGACGGCAAAGAAATCAGCCTCGCCACGCGCACGCTGCAGTTTCTCGACACGTACGTGAAGAATCCGCAACAGGCGAGCGCGCCCGAGGTTCTTCCCGCCGGCGGCCCCGTTCTGCCCGACACTCCCGTCACGCTCCGCACCGTGCACACCAGCGGCGCCATCCACTACACCCTCGACGGCTCCGCACCCACCGAAAAATCACCGCGTTACACCACGCCCCTCAAAATTCGCCCCGGCACCACGCTCAAAGCCCTCACCATCAAGCCCGGCCTCAAGCCCAGCGCCATCACCACCGTCACCTTCACCGAAGCCAAAGACGAAGCCCCCGTGATCACCACCGCCCAAACCATCTACCGCGTGAAAGCCGGCGAAGCGTTCTCCCTCAAACTCGAAGCCAAGAGCACCAAGCCCGTCACCTGGGCCCTTACCGGCAAGGTGCTCGCCAAGCCGCTCGAAGCCATCGACACCAACCGGGACAACAGCAACCTGAAACGCGAAGAACCTTGGCTCAAACTCGACCCCCAATCCGGTCTACTTTCCGGCACCGCCACCACCAAAGGCGTAAACGTCGTCATCATCACCGCCCACATCGGCAAAGGCGCCGACGTACAGGTCGATGCGCGGCAGGTGATTGTGGTCGTGGAGTGAGTGGGCGCACGTTTGTGGCGGATGTGTGCAGGCGGGTTATGATGCCTGAGCGGTTGTCTCGCGGTGCCGTGTGTTTGTAAGTGCCGTATGCGGATGGAGGACACCATGTTCTGTTTGTCCCGCGTTGCCCGCCCATTTTCTGTGTTGATGATTGTCATGGGGTTGCTCGCTATTGCCGGCCAGGCGTGGCCGGAGTCGCCAACATCGACGCGGCAAAGCGACATGCTGAAGGGCATGCAGGCGCGATACCCGCTTAAGAAGGAGATCGCTGAAGTCATCACCGTGGAGACGCAGATGGAAACGTACAAAGGACATGGCGAGGCGGGCACCGGCTGCATCGACATCGTTATTCGCGAGAATGAGGGCCGGTTCGAGGCTGAACTGGTGTGGGGCCCCACGGACGCACTGGCTCTTCGTGGGCAAACGGTCGGCACACGGCGCGACCTGCTGGGGCAGGCCCGGCCCGGATGGCCGCGATGGTCGGCGCGGCGGCTGCTCCGCGCGGATGAGTTGGCTGAAGTGCGCCGCGCCGCCAAGAGTCTGGACGAATGCGCCGCGATGGGCGTCAGGGATCCCTACGCGATGGATACATGGTACGGTCACTTGAGGAAAGAGAATTCGGTGGGGAAGATCCTGGATCTCAACGCGTCCGCCCCGAGGGGGTTCGCAGACAAGCAAGTGCAGTTTTTCTATCGCTTGCGCGACAGCAAGCCTCTGGAGATTCGCTACAACCCCGACGATGTGCCCGCGGAAATGAAACTGGTATATGCAGATGTTCAGGAGCGGGTGTGGTGGGTGTATGCCAGGGACAAGAAGATCTGGGTGTATGTGGCCCCGGCCGATGCAGATGAGGGCGGTTACACGGGTCCGGGCGAGCCGCGTGGCAGTTGGCGTGAACTGGTGGACGGTAAGCTAAGGCCCACGCAGGTACGTCCAGCATGGGCGGTTGAATCCGAGGAGAGGGAGAGACTCCGCAAGCAAGCCGTGGCGGATGCCCAGATTGTGACCGGGAGCCATCCGGGGCGGCAGCATGCGGGCGACATCTGGGTGCTGGGGGCGCAGTTGCAGGACGGGCGCCGCGGGACGTGGCTTTTCCGGGTGAAGCGAGAACCGGAGAAATTGCTGGATGAACCGCTGACCGCGCTGACTTTGACCAGCGATGGGCAATGGCTCATCGGGACTAATGGCAAGCGGCTGGTGCGTTATGGCATGGGGGCACGTAAAGAGGAGGCATTTGCCGACTTGGCGGACCCAACGGGTTGGCTCGTCTATCAGAATTTACCGGCGTCTGATCGGGTGGTCATTGTGCGTTACAGTGCGGCCAACTGGCGCGGCGAGGTGACGAGTGAATTTCGTGTTTTGGACCCGAAGACGGGCAAGACGACGGACTTGACGCGGTATGGGCTGCTTTCGGGCTTTGAGGAGCCTTTTCAGCGCACAGCGCACCCCGATGAGGTGTGGGTGGGTGTCGAGTCCGAAGGCTCGTCAGCGGATCTGGCTAATGATGTCTATACAACGTTTGAACGCATCAATGTGCAAACGCTGGAACGGGTTGGCAAGGAAACCACGGTACGTAAACACATCCTGGACCGCGGCACCTCACCACGGAACTGGCGGACGCAGGGGAAATTGCGGGGGCGGTGGCATGTTGATGAGGAGCAGGGCGTGGTGTTTGTGGCATGGGCGGGCGCGCTATGGAAGATCCAACTGGAACAGTAGCTTGCCTGAAAGGGGGAAGCACCACTTCGCATGCAAGCGGGCGGGGGTGAGGGGATGACTCGGGGCGAGAGGATTCGAACCTCCGACTTCCTGGTCCCAAACCAGGCGCTCTAACCAGGCTGAGCTACGCCCCGTCTATGCGTCGCTACTTTAACAGGAACCAGCAGGCCGTAAAAGTCGCCCGCCAACGCACCCATCACTGCGCCCGCGCCGCCGCAAACCGCTCCGCAATGCGCGCCCAGTTCAGGTTCGCCAAAATCGTATCGATATACGCCACCTTGTTGTTGCCAAAGTCGTAATAATACGCATGGCCATACAAATCGACCGCAATGATCGGCGTCGCCCCCCACACCGGCAACCCGTTATGCGTATCCCCCTGAAAGTTAAACAGCTTCTTCTCGGTATGGTCGTACGCCGTCCACGCCCAGCTCCGGGCCATAATCGCCGTCTGCTTCAGGTCGATCATAAACCGCGTCACGCTGTGAAAGCTTGACTCGATCGCCGCCTTCAGCTCGCCCGTCGGCTCATGGGCCTCGCCGCCCAGGATGTCAAAATACAGCTCATGGTTCTTCACCGCCCCCAACGCAAAGGTGACGTCCACTTTCAGGCTCTCCGTATCCGGGTCAAGCGCCAGCCGCCCCCGCGCATGCAGCGTCAGCAGCTTTTCCGCCAGTTCGTTGTATTTCTCAACATAACCGCGGTAGAGCTTGTGGTGCTGGGCCATCGTGTTGGCCGACAGGGCTTCCACGCCCGCGATCGAAGCAAATGTTTTCGGTTCAAGCATGCGGGCATGATAGCGGAGAATGCTGAATAGTGAAGAGCGAATCTTCAGCACAAAGGCCGGTTCGCGGCCACGCCCCTCATCATTCCCTATTCTTCGGTTGACCCGCTGAGCGCTAAGTCCGTAAGATACGATCAGATGGCAGCATGGCGGTGGTGGCCCTCTCGCGGCTTGGCAAATCGAGGGATGTCCATCGCCATGAAACGTACAATTCGTGCATCGAAAATGAGTTGAAGTCTCGCAAAGGACCGCGCGCCTATGGCACGGAAACGCAAAGAGCTTACCGACGTTTTGATCGAGATGGGCGTCATGAAGCCCAACGACGCCAACCGCGCCCGCGAGGAGTCGTTCCGCTCCGGCAAACCCCTCCACGAGCAGATCGTCGCCATGAAACTCGCCTCCGAAGAAGACTGCGCCAAGGCCCTCGCCATTCAACACGACATGGAATACATCGACGTCGATAAATCCATCCTCGCCACCGCCAACTTCGACCTCATCCCCGCCGACCTCATCAAGCGCCACCAGGTTCTCCCCCTCGGCAAGCAGGACGGCAAACTCCGTATCGTCATCGGCGACCCCACCGACATCGACACCCTCGACGCCCTCCGCTTCCGCCTCAACATGCCGCTCGAAACCTGCCTCGGCGTGAAAAGCAAAATCAAGACCCACATCGACCGCATCTTCGCCGAAGAACGCGCCTCCATCGACGAAGCGATCAAACGCATCTCCTCCATCGACCGCGGCGCTTCGATCGACATTAAGCCCGGCCAACAGGCCGACAACGACGATGCTCCCATCATCAAGCTTGTCACCGCCATCATCTCCGAAGCCGTGCGCAACCGCGCCAGCGATATTCACGTCGAGCCCATGAAGGACCGCGTCCGTGTGCGTTACCGCATCGACGGCGTCTGTGTCGAGCGCGACAACATCGCCAAGCGCATGCAGGGGCCGGTGACCGCTCGCATCAAGATTCAGGCCGGCATGGACATCGCCGAAAAACGCCTCCCCCAGGACGGCCGTATCAAGATGATCATCGACGACAAGCCCGTCGATTTCCGTGTCAGCTCCCTCCCCGGCTATCACGGCGAATCCGTCGTGCTTCGTATTTTGCGGCCCGACTCGGTCAAGATCGGCGTGCAGTCGATGGGCTTTGAAGAAGAAGACTACGCCAAATTCAAACGCATCATCTCGCGTCCCAACGGCATCTTCCTCGTCACCGGCCCGACCGGCTCCGGCAAAACCACCACGCTCTACGGCGCCCTGCAGGACCTCAACAAACCCGACCGCAAAATCATCACCGCCGAAGACCCCGTCGAATACAACTTTGCCGGTATCAACCAATGCCAGGTGCGTGACAACATCGGTCTCACCTTCGCCAAAATTCTCCGCTCGATGTTGCGTCAGGCGCCCAACATCATTCTGGTCGGTGAAATCCGCGACCTCGAAGTCGCCGAAGTCGCCATTCAGGCTTCGCTCACCGGCCACTTGGTGTTCAGCACGCTGCACACCAATGACGCCCCCTCCGCCATCACGCGTCTGATCGACATGGGCGTGAAACCCTTCCTCGTCGCCTCGTCCATCCAGGCCGTCATGGCCCAGCGGTTGATCCGCACCCTTTGTCCGCTCTGCAAACAGCCCGACCCCGATCCAGACAAGCGCTGGCTGCAGATCCTCGGCTTCACTGAACGTGAACTGGTGGGCAAAACGCTCTACCGCCCGGTCGGCTGTGCCAACTGCTCCAACACCGGCTTCAAAGGCCGCAAGGGCATCTTCGAAATGATGCTGATGAACAACGAAGTGCGCGAACTAGCCTTCAAACGCGCGCCCACCAACGCCATCCGCAAAGCCGCTCTTGCCAGCGGCATGAAGAGCCTGCTCATGGACGGCAAGATCAAGGTGCTTAACGGCATCACCACCGCCGGTGAAATCGCGCGTGTCACCCAGGCCGAAGGCGTCCTGGTCGATCCGCAGTAACGCCTCTGCTCGCTGGTACCGGAAACTCGAAACTGGAATCACTCGATGTCAACCATTCAGATTGATCGTCTGCTCGAAACATGTATTAAAAAGGGCGCGTCCGACTTGCACATCTCGGTGGGGCGCCCGCCGGTGTTGCGCATGCACGGTGGCCTGCGCGACCTCGCCACCAAGGTCCTCGAACCCGAAGACACCGTCTCCCTCATGAAGTCCATCACCCCTGAACGCGCCCAGCAGGAACTGCAGGAGCAAGGCTCGGCCGACTTCGGCTTTGCATTCCGATCTGCCGACGGCTCCGCCGCTGCCCGTTTCCGTGTCTCGGTCTTCCGCCAGAAGACGCACATCGGCATGGTGTTGCGCAAAATTCCGTACAAGCTGTTGAGTTTCGAGCAGATCGGTCTCCCGACGATCTGTGCCGAGCTTTGCCGCCGTCCGCGTGGCCTGTTCCTCGTCACCGGTCCCACCGGCTCGGGAAAAACCACCACGCTCGCCTCGATGATCAACTACATCAACATCAACTTCGACCGCCACATCATCACGGTGGAAGACCCGCTCGAGTACTATCACGAACATAAGAAATCGATCATCACCCAGCGTGAAGTCGGTGGCGACGTCCCGAGCTTCGCCGAAGCCCTTCGCCGTGCGTTGCGTCAAGACCCCGACGTCGTCCTCGTCGGCGAAATGCGCGACCTTGAAACCATCTCCGCCGCCATTCGTGCCGCCGAAACCGGCCACTTGGTCTTCGGCACGCTGCATACGACCGGTGCCGCCGGCACCATCAACCGTATCATCGACGCCTTCCCGACCGACCAGCAGGAACAGGTCCGCGTCCAGCTTTCCACGACGCTGCTCGCCGTGCTCTCGCAGGCCTTGTGCCCGCGTGTTGATGTCGAGGGCATGGTCGCCGCCTACGAGTTCATGGTGTGCACGCCCGCCATCTCCAACCTGATCCGCGAAAACAAGACGTTCCGTATCGACTCGATGATCCAGACGGGCAAAAAGTTCGGCATGCAGTTGCTCGACGAGCACCTTCTCCAGCTCTACAACGAAGGCAAAATTTCCCCCGAAGAAGCACTGGACAAGAGCCGGCGGCCGGCGGAACTCGCCGAGCGCATGGGCAAACGCCTCGCGAATCGCCCCGATACGGAAGTGGATACCAACGCGGCAGCGCCGGCAGCGGCGCGCTAAGAGACAGACCCCGGCGAGACATCGCCGCATTTTTGTGAGTGAACATGAGTGAAGTTGCCAAACCATCACCAGCCAAACCCGTCGCCGGCGGCGGGCCGGGCACGCCCATCATGAACCAGGGCCCTGGCCCCATGAAGATGCCTCCGATCGACCAATTGAAAGGCCGCCCGCTTGGCCGTGTCCTCATCAAGATGGGCCGGCTGACCCGCGAGCAAGTCCACAAAGCCCTCGCCATTCAGCAGGAACAAAAGACCCGCGGCGTCCACACGCCCATCGGGCAGGTCCTCGTTGACCTCGGCATGATCAGCGAGAAAGACCGCAACCTCGCCCTCGCCGCCCAGATGGGCTACGAGATGGTCGACCTTGAAGGCATCGAGATCCCCAAGAGCGTGCTTGATCAGGTACCGCCTCAGATGGCGACCACCTACAAGGTCCTGCCGATCGAGTTCAACGCCCAGACCAAGAACCTCAAGGTCGTCCTCGCCAGCCCCGACAACTTCCGCGCTATCGACGATCTGCGCACGCTCATGGGCTTCACCGTCAACGCGGCCATCGCCGACGCTGACCACATCAACCGCTTGATCGCCAAGTACTACGACACCAAGGTCGAGTCTCTGGCCGACCTCATGAACGACGTCGCATCGGATGAAACCCTCAAGGCCCTCGAAGGCCGCGACCAGTCCATCGACCTCGACACCCTGAAGGAACTCGCCGATTCCAACCCCGTGAAGCGCCTGCTCAACATGGTGCTGCTGCAGGCCATTCGTGACAAGGCCTCCGACATCCACTTCGAGCCGTTCGAAGAAGAATTCAAGATGCGTTACCGCATCGACGGCGTGCTCTACGAAATGGTCCCGCCGCCCAAGCACATCGCCATGGCCATCACCTCGCGTATCAAGGTCATGGCCAATCTCGACATCGCCGAGCGCCGCCTGCCCCAGGACGGCCGTATTCCCCTCACCGTGCAGGGCAAGCCCGTCGATCTGCGTATCGCCGTGCTGCCCACCATCTTCGGTGAAAGCGTCGTGATGCGTGTCCTCGACCGCTCCAACGTCTCGCTCGACCTCGACCGTCTCGGCATGCGTGAGGACGACCTCCGCGTCTTCCGCCAGCTCATCGGCAAGCCCAACGGCATCGTGCTCGTCACCGGTCCCACCGGCTCCGGTAAAACGACCACGCTCTACGCCGCGCTCAATGAGCTCAACAACATTGAAGACAAGCTGATCACCACGGAAGACCCCGTCGAATACGACATCGACGGCATCATCCAGGTGCAGATCAAACCCGAAATTGAACTCACCTTCGCTTCCTGCTTGCGTTCAATTCTGCGTCAAGACCCCGACATCATTCTCGTCGGTGAAATCCGCGATAAAGAAACCGCCATCATCGCCGTGCAGGCATCTCTGACCGGCCACTTGGTGTTCAGCACGCTGCACACCAACGACGCCCCCTCGGCCATCGCCCGTCTGCTCGACCTCGGCGTCGAGCCCTTCTTGATCACCGCCACCGTCGAAGGCATCGTGGCCCAGCGTCTCGTCCGCCGCATCTGTGCCAGCTGCAAAGAAGACTACACGCCCACCGAAGAACAGCTCATGGAACTCGAACTCCTGCCCGAAGATGTCCGCGGCAAAATCTTCTACCGCGGCCGCGGCTGCGACGCCTGCAACAACACCGGCTACAAAGGCCGTCTGGGCATCTATGAAATCATGCTCTTCGACGACGAAATCCGCGAAATGGTCATGAACCACGCCTCGACCAACCTGCTGCGTAACGCCGCCCGCAAGCGCGGCATGCGCACGCTGCGTCAGTCCGGGTTGATCGGCATCTACGAGGGCCTCACCACCATTGAAGAAGTCGTGAAGCAGACGATCGTCGAAGACTGATCGCCCTTGCCTTACTGCGAGTAAAGCGATTGGCCGAGCGTGTCACCAGCACGACCGGCCTTTTTCTTGCGCGCCGCCGCCTTCAACGCGTCGTTGTCGATCTTCACGATGGGGGGCTCACCCTCCACCGGCGTCGCATCAACACGCTCCTGCCCCTTCTTGGCGTACTCCGGCGATAGTTCCACTGCCACAAATTGCCGGCCCAGCCGCTTGGCCGCCACCGCCGTGGTGGCGCCGCCCGAAAACGGATCCAGCACCACATCCCCCGGATTCGAACTCACGCGGATAATCCGCTCCAGCAACTTCTGCGGAATCTGGCATGGGTGCCAATCGCACCGCTCCTTAAACGTCCCGCACAACCGCGAGATGTACCACGTATCCGTTTCAGCCTTGAATGCCGCCTCTTCCTCCTGCGGCCGCAGCACCCACGTATCGTCCGGCAGCTTCCCAATCGGATTCGACCGCGCATCGGCGTACGTCGTCTGCCGCGCCGACGGCACCCGCACCGTCATATCGTTAAACGTAAAATCCTTCTCGCTGCGCGTCACATAAAAAATCGACACGTGCGACCGGTTGAATTTCATCTTGCAGTTCTGCCCGAACGTGTAATGCCAGATGATCCAGTTGCGGAAGTAAATGTTCCCCTGCTTCTCATGGGACTTCAGATGCATCCGCATCTCGGCCGCATACTCATCCCCGATCATCAGGTACAGCGACCCCGATTTCTTAGTCGCGCGAATGCACGCGTCCACCCACTGGTGCGTAAACGACACGTAGTCGTCATCCTCACGGTTGTCGTGGTACTTGTCGTACTTGTAGCCAATGTTGTACGGCGGATCGGCAAAAACCAAGTCGGCCCATTCGGCCGGCAGGCTGTTGAGCGTTTGTACAGTTTCGCCGCAGATAATCTTGTTCAGCGGTACGGTCACGTCAGACATTTCGACCTCATGAAAAGTGGTGCCGCATCATAACGAAGGCGACGCCACAACGCCTAGCACGCACGGCTGGCTCGCACCCGTCACGCTCGGCACATTGCCCGCAATCCCGTCCAGCGTCGCCGCCGCCAGGATCGCAAAACTCGCCGCTTCCTTTGCTTTGTTGGCAATGCCAAAATCATCAATCATCCGCACCCGCGGCGCCGGCCCGCGTGCCGCGAGCTCCTCCGCCAGCATCCCCACCAACGTGTCGTTATACGCCCCGCCCCCGCAAGGGATCACCTCATCCGGCCAGCTTGGCAGAAATCGCTGATATGCATCCGCAATCGACCACGCCGTCAGCCGCGTCAGCGTATGCACAAGGTCATCCCCTCGGCCGCGCAGCCCCGCCACAAATTTCTCTCCAAAAAGCTCCCTTCCCGTCGACTTCGGTGGGGGGGCCTTAAAGTACGCCATCTTCTGCAACGTCTTCAGCAAGCGCACATCCAGCGTCCCGCGCGCCGCCATCCGCCCGCCCTTATCAAAACGCGCCCCGCTCGTCCGCCGCACGATCGCATCCATCGCCATGTTCCCCGGCCCCGTGTCGAAGGCGATCACCTCACCCCGTCCCCACGCCGGCAAAAACGTCACGTTCGCGATCCCCCCAATGTTCTGCACGCACCGCGTCAGCGTTTTGTGCCGCAGCAAACACGCATCGGCAAACGGCACCAGCGGCGCCCCCTGCCCCCCAAACGCCATATCCGCCAACCGAAAATCCCCCACCGTCCTGATGCCCGTCAGCGCCGCAATCGTCGACACCGACCCCACCTGCAGCGTCGACTCTGGCGGCAAATGACACAGCGTCTGGCCATGCGACCCGATCGCATCCACATCCCCCGGCTTCACGCCCGCAGCACGCAAACACTTCAACGCCGCGGCCGCAAACTGCTCTGCCACCAGCACATTCAGCGTGCAAATCTCCTGCGTGGTCGTCTCCGCCGGCGCCATCGCCGCCAGCAGCCGCTTCCTCAGCCGCGCCGGCCACGCCTGTTCCGTATGTGCAACAACTTCCGCCCGGTACTGCCCCCGCCCCGTCACCCGCACCAGCGCCGCATCAATGCCATCGACACTCGTGCCGGACATAAGACCAAGGATCAGCCGGGCCATCTGCAACCGCCTTCGTCAGATATCAAACGCTTCGCCCGTCGCCCGCGCCACGTCCTGCAGCACCAGGTCCACCCGCTCCTGCCCATTCCACGAGTCCAACTTCACCTCGGTCACCACGTGCAACTCCGACCCCACCGGCAAGTGCGGCTCCAGCACCCCCATCTTGAACGCAATCCCCCGCGCAAACGACCGATTCTGCGAAAAGTTCAACTGCAAATGCGACCCCGCCGCGCCCACCCGCCTCGGCGGCGCTGCAATCTTCACCCCCTGCAATACGAACCGCGGCGACGGGTTCCCGCGCCCAAACGGCGCCAACTTCTCAATGTACTGGCACAGCGCCTTGCACGCGTCCGGCAAATCAATAACCGCATCCACCTCCAGCAGCGGCGTCAGATGCTCCGCCGTCAGGTGCTGCCCGCCAAACGCATGCAGTCGCTGCGTGAACGCCTCCAGTTGCTCCATTGAAAGCTTCACCCCACCCGCCATCGCATGCCCGCCGCCCGTGATCAACAGATCCCGCGCCGCCTCAATCGCCTGGTGCAATTCGAAACCATTCACGCTCCGCGCCGATCCATGCGCCTCATGCCCGTTCTTCGCCAGCACAAACGTCGGCCGATTGAATTTCTCCACTAACCGCGACGCCACAATCCCCACCACCCCCGCATGAAACGACTCATGCGCCACCACCAAAATCGGCGGCAACGCCTCGTACCGCGCCTTCTGCTCCGCCGCATCCTCCGGCCAGTCCAGCGTCTTCAACGCCGTCTCAAACATCCTCTTCTCAGTCGTCTGCCTCAGCCGGTTCTGCGACTCCAGATACGTCGCAATCTCATCCGCCCGCGCCCCTTCCGCACTCGTCAGCAACTCCACCGCCTCGCGCGCATGCCCCATGCGGCCCGCCGCATTCAATCGCGGCCCCAGCGTAAACCCAACCCCCGTCGCATCAATCTTCGCCCCCTCCTCATACCCCGCCGCCTTGATAAACGCCCGCAGCCCCGCCAACTTCGTCCGCGGCAACTGCTCCAACCCATACTTCACAATGATCCGGTTCTCCCCCGTCAGCGGCACAACATCCGCAACCGTCCCCAGCGCCGCCAATGCCGTAAACTCCAGCAGCAACGCGCGATAAACCTCGTTCACCCGCCCCGCATTACATAGCTGCTGCGCCACCGCCCACGCCAACTTAAACGCCACGCCCGCCCCGCACAGGTCCGGGTTCGGATAAGTCTGACCATCCACCGTCAATCGCGGATGCACAATCGCATTCGCCGGCGGCATCTGCCCATCGCCCGCAAACTCATGATGGTCCGACACCACCACGTCCGCCCCGAGCTTCCGCGCCAGCGTGATCGGCGCAATCGCCGACACGCCGCAATCAATCGTCACGAGCAGTTGCGTCCCGCCGTTCACCAGCGTCGAAACCGCATCCGCATTCAGTCCATACCCCTCGTCCACCCGGTGCGGAATATACGTCTCCACATTCGCCCCCGCCGCCTTCAGCGTATGCCAAAGCATCGCCGTCCCCGTGATGCCATCCACGTCATAGTCGCCATACAGCGTAATCTTTTTGCGATCGCGCACCGCTTGCGCAATCAACCCCGCCGCCGCACCCATCCCGGGCATTCGCGTTGGCGGGAAGATGTCTTTAAACTGTGGGTTTAGAAAAGCGTGCGCATCGGCGGCAACAACCAATTGACGCCGGGCCAACACCTGGGCAACCACCCGCGGCACCCGCATCTCGCGACTTAGACGTTCAACAATCGCCTCATCGATCGTCGGCAACGCCCAGCGCTTCCGGCGATACGAACAGAGATGCGTATCGATCGTCCATGACCCGTTCAACATGCCGCGAATTGTAACCGATCGGCGGGGGGGATTGAATATCCTGCGACTCTCTTGGCAAAGAGGCTGTAATGAAACTTGCGTGGCGATCTCTCGTAATGGCAACCGTCGTTGCCGCGGCGACAACGGCCTATGCCGCTGATTTCTCCTCCGCATGGACCGACCTGGCCAGCAACAACGCCGAACGTGCCGCCCAAGCCCAGGCAGATCTCATCGCTGCCGGCGAAAAGGCCGCTACCTACGTCACCGCGCAGCTGGCCGCCGACGTCGACGCCGACAGAATCGCCAAGGTCGTCAACGACCTCGAGCACGAAAGCTTCAAGGTTCGCGAAGAAGCCTCCCGCCAACTCCTCGCCATGGGCAAGAACGCCCAACCCATCCTCGAAAAACTCCTGCGCGAATCCAAAAACCCCGAAGTCACCACCCGCCTTGAAGCCGCCATCACCAAGCTCGCCAACCAACGCCGCCCCGACCCCGCCGAACTCGCCCGCCAGAACGCCGGCATTGCCATTCTCGAAACCTTCGGCGAGAAGCAACCCGACAGATCCATTACCATGCTTGAACAAGTCCGCGTCCGCACCCCCTGGGATTCGACCCGCGCCAGCGCCTCTGGCGCCATCGACCGCATCCGCGGCAAAGCCTTCGAATCCGCCATCAAAGCCCTCCAGGCCGACGCCATCGCCGGCAAAGACGTTCAGCAAGGCGTTGCCGACCTGCGCACAAAGCTCGCCGCCGCCAAGCTCAGCGACGACGAAGCCATCAACTTCCAACTCAGCCGCATCGACGTCATCATCGCCACCCACGCCAAGGTTAAAGAACTTCGCGAAAAACTTGCGGCCAAAGATGATGTCCGCATGCGCCTTGAACTTGCCCGCCTGCTCATCGGCGTGCTCGATGACCCCGCCGGCGCTTCCGCCTTGGTCGACGAAAAAGTCGGCATCGGCCGTACTTTCGCCCTCGCCGCCAAAAATCGCGCCGACCTCACCTCTGCCGAACGTCTCCAACTCGCCCAGTTCTATGTCACGCAGGCCCGCGCCGGCGGCGGCATTCGTCCCGAGTTGCTCTATGGCAAAGCCATCGACCTCCTCAAAGAATGCGCCAAAGACAAAGATCTGTCCGAACAGCAGCGTCAGTCCGCCGCCACCATGCTCTCCGACGTCGAGCAGAACCTCGCCGACGTCTCCGCCATCGCCGCCGGCTGGACCACGCTCTCCACCCTCGCCGATACCACCAAGCACGTCGGCGCCGGCGAATGGACCAAGAGCGGCGCCGCACTTACCGTGAAGTCCGGCGACTTCGCCCTCATCAACCTCCCCGCAGCGCCCGAAGGCTCCTACGAACTCCGCGTAAAACTCACCCGCACCCAAGGCTCCGACGGCATCTTCATCGCCGTCCCCGTCGGCGGCTCACGCGGCTGCCTCAACATCGGTGGGTGGGGCAACTCCATCTCCACGCTCGAAAGTGTCGCCGGCCACAGCGGTGACAACTTCACCAATGAAGCCCTCGGCCGCCAGGCTGGCATCGACAACGGCAAAGCCTACGAATATGTCATCCGCGTCACCCAACTGCCCGAAGACAAAGTACGCGTCGACGTCACCGAGAACGGCAAGAAGTTCGCCTCCTACGACGGCCCCGCCAACGGCTTCGGCACCAACGCGATCTGGCGCATGGCCGATCGCCTCAACTTCGCCATCGGCGCTCACCGCTCCGATGTCGTCTTCCAGCACGTCCGCGTCAAACCGCTCGAAGGCGGCAAGATCAATCGCCTCAACGAGCTCACCGCCGATAGCCCCGCCCCTGCCCCCGCAGAGGCGGAAAACTGACGCCCAGACAGGGCGATAAAACCGCCATTTTGTGATAAAGACACCCGCGAATTGCGACCGATAATCAAGATGTGTTCTATCGCTTTTTCAGTTTGTTCGAGCAGCCCGCAGTAGGCGTCTCTTGGGCCCGCCGCATCGCTCTCATCGCGTTCTACGCGGTGCTCATGACCGCCGCATGGGCCTTGGCCCTCGCCGTGCGGTTTGATTTCCAAACCGTCACCCCCGATGGCATCGCCTGGATCACCTCTCACTTCCTGCCTCTCCTGCCCGTCGTCCTTACCATCAAACTCATCGCCCTTCTCTCCCTCAGCCTGCACCGCGGCTCCTGGCGCTACGTCGCCATGGCGGATGTCGTCCGCCTCCTCGCCGGCACCCAGATCGCCCTCGCCCTCATCGTCGCCGCCTTCTACGCATGGCAAACCCTCGCCGTCTGGCGCACCGGCCACGCCGCCTTCATCGGCCTCCCCGAAACCGTCTTCGTCCTCGATTGGCTCTTCGGCGTTCTCCTCATCGGCGGCGCTCGCATGGTCGCCCGCCTCTCCCATGAAGAATCTCGCCCCGTCGCCCAGGGCGGCGTCGTCCGCCTCCTCATCATCGGTGCCGGTGATGCCGCGGAAACCCTCCTCCGCGAAATCGCCCGCATGCCCGAGCAGCACTATCACGTCGTCGGCCTCCTCGACGATTCCCCTGCCAAGCAAAACCAACGCATCGGCGGCGCTCCCGTCCTCGGCCCGATCTCCATGCTCCCGCGCGTCTGCTCCGGTGAACAAGTCGGCGAAATCCTCATCGCCCTCCCCTCCGCCACCAATGAACAAATGCAGCGCATCATCTCGCTCTGCCGCGCCACGCAGATGGCCCAAGACGCCCGTGCCGTCACACCCATTCGCTTCCGCACCGTGCCCAGCCTGCAGGACATCCTCGCCGGCAAAGCCGTCGGCGCCGGCGTCCACGCTATCCGCGACATCTCCGTCAACGACCTCCTCGGCCGCGACGCCGTCGAAACCGACCTCGCCGCGGTGGGGGCCCTCCTGCACGGCAAAGTAGTCATGGTCACCGGCGCTGGCGGTTCCATCGGCTCCGAACTTTGCCGCACCATCTGCCGCTTCGAACCCTCACTCCTTGTCCTCTTCGACAAGGGCGAAAACGCCGTCTTCGAAATCGACCGCGAACTCCGCCGCACTTATCCGCAGGTCAAAATGCAGGCCGCCATCGGCGACATTGCCGATGCCGTCCGCGTCGAGCAAGTCCTCGGCGAAACCCAACCCGCTGTCGTCTTCCATGCCGCTGCACACAAGCACGTCCCCTTGGCCGAACTCAACCCCGGCGAAGCGATCCGCAACAACTTCTTCGGTACCAAGACCCTCGCCGACATCTCCGCTGCCTACGGCGTCAAGCATTTCGTCATGATCAGCACCGACAAGGCCGTCAACCCCACCAGCATCATGGGCGCTACCAAACGCTGTGCTGAAATCTACATCCAGGCCCTCGCCCGCCGCGCCCAGACCAACTTCATCACCGTCCGGTTCGGCAACGTCCTTGGCTCCAATGGCTCCGTCGTGCCCATCTTCAAAGAACAAATCGCCAAGGGCGGCCCCGTCACCGTCACCCACCCCGAGATGCGCCGTTACTTCATGACCATCCCCGAGGCCTCCCAACTCGTGCTCCAGGCCGCCGCACTGGGCCAGCGTGGCGAAATCTTCGTCCTCGACATGGGCCAACCCGTTCGCATCCTCGACCTCGCCCGCGACCTCATCATCATGTCCGGCCTCCGCCCCGAGATCGACATCCCCATCGTCTTCACCGGCCTCCGCCCCGGCGAAAAACTCTACGAAGAACTCTCCATCACCGGCGAGAACATGCAGCCCACGCGCCACACCAAGATTTCCGTCTGGAAGAGCACCGTGGCCACCACCGCCTACGTGCAAAAAATGGTCGACGAACTCGAACCGCTCCAGCACTGCACCGAACGTGCCCGCGTCCTCAAAATGCTTTGTACCTTTGTCCCCGAAATGAAGCCCTGGCAGCCCGACGCCTCGCCCGCTTCAGCCCCGCAGAATGTTCAATGACCCAGCGTCCCGCCCATCGTTGGCGGACGATGCTTCTGCTGGTACGTATCCTGCTCAATCTCGCCATCCCTCAGCGTCACGCGCCGGCTGCACTGTGCGCCAACGGCCGGGTCGTGCGTCACGATCACAATCGTCGTGTGATTCTCTTCATGCAGCTTGTGAAACAACTCCAGAATCGCCGCGCCGGTCTTCGAGTCGAGATTACCCGTCGGTTCGTCCGCCAGCAGAAACAGCGGGTCATTCATCAACGCACGGGCCACCGCCACACGCTGCTGCTGACCACCTGAAAGCTCTAGCGGCCGGTGATCCATGCGCTCCGCCAAACCGACCAGCTCGCACAGCCGCTGCGCCCGCTCATGTCGGATCTTCGCCGGCACCATCTGGTAAAACAGCGGCACCTCAAGATTCTCCAGCACCGTCAACTGCGGAATCAAATTGAAATTCTGAAAGATAAACCCCAGCCGCCGCCCCCGAAACTCCGACAGCTCATCATCCGGCAGTTGCGCCACATCAAAGCCATCCAGAAAATAATGCCCGCGCGTGGGGCGGTCCAAACACCCCAGGATATTCATCAGCGTCGACTTTCCCGACCCCGACGCCCCCATGATCGCCACCATCTCCCCCTGCGTAATGCCCAGCGTCACGCCGCGCAAGGCGTACACCGGTTCCACCGCCGCCGTCTTCTGGTAGATCTTGAAAAGGTCTTCCACGCGAACGATTTCCGGCCCCTTTGCCGCAGGCTCAACTGTCGGCAATGTCGCGGTCATCCGTTGGTCCGCCCGTTCTGTGCCGGAACCGGCGCCGCCCCGCCCTGCACCGCGGCAGGCCGCTCGCCGCCATTCCGACTACGCCGCGGACCACGCTGCGTCGATGTGGCCGGTGGATCTTCGGGCGCATTCTTCGGCCGGCTCAGCAGCACGTTCTCGCCCACACGCAGCCCTTCTACAATCTCCGTTCGCGCCGAACTCGCCAGCCCCGTCTTCACCGGACGCTTCTCCCAGCTCTCCGCCGTCCCCACAAAAACATACGGCTGCCCCGCACTCGAGAAGATCGCCTGCACCGGCACCGCCACCACTTCGTTCAGCCGCGCCAGCAGAATCTCCGTCTTCGCGCTCATGCCCGGCTTCAATTGCCGGTTCTCACCGTCCAGCACGATCTGCGTCGGATATTCCTTGATGTTGGGATTCATCCACCGGTCACGCGAGTCCGGCAACACGCTGATCGTCTCCACCCGCCCCGTGAACACACGGTTCGGCACCGCGTCCACCGTCAACGTCACTTCCTGACCCGTCTTGATGCGATCCGTCAGTTGCTCCGGCACCTTCACTTCAACCATCATCTTCGACGTGTCCGGCAACTGAATCAGCACCTGGTTCTGACGCACCACCGCGCCTTCCTCAATTGCCCCCTGGTTCTGCCCGCCGCCGCCAATCGAGCTCTGGTAAATCACCATGCCCGGCTGCGGCGCTTTGATCGTGCACGCCGCCAACTGCTCCCCGAAATATTTGAACCGCGTCTCTTCCACACGCTGTGTCAGCTTACGCGCCCGCAGGTCCGCTTCCTTCAGCATGATCGCCGCGTTCGTCTTGCGCTTCACGCGTTCAAACTCCGCCGCCGCCTCGTCACGCTTGCGCTGCGCCGCCTGCCGCGTCCGTGGCTCCTCATATTTCAGCCACACCTCGAGGCCCATCTTCGCCGTTTCTAATTTGTTCTGACTGTCGCGTTCCGCAATCTGCGCATCCAGCACATCGTTGTCCGACACAAAACCCTTCGCCGCCAACTCCTCCACCCGCTTGCGGTCCTTCGTCTTGCGTTCCAGGTCTGTCTCCGCATTGGCCAGCGCCGTCTTCAGCGTGTCGATCTTGACCTTCGCGTCCCCCTTGTCGAACTGCTCATACTCCAGCCGCGCCAGCTCCGCATTCGTCTCCGCCGCCTTCAAGTCCGACTCATTCTGCATCTGCTGAATCGTCAGGCTCTCCTGCGCATTCACCACCGCCGCATTGGCGTTCTCCAGCCGGATGCGCGCATCCTCCAACTTGTCCTTAATTTGCTCGCTCGCCAGTTCCACCAGCACGTCCGATTCCTTGACGCGCGTCCCCTCCGGCACCAGCTTCACAATCGTCGTCTGCCCCTCCACCATCGACCGCACCTCGACGTTGCGGATCGCCTTCAATTCCCCGCCCAGCGGTATCTTCACGTCAAACGTCTCCGGCTGCACCGTGTACGCCAGCACCGTTGGCACGCCGCTCCCCCCGCTTCCGCGTGACAACCACACCCCTCCGCCCGCCACCAGTCCGCCCAGCACAACCACCGCGACGGCCGCCATCAGCAGGTTCGTTTTCTTCTTCTTCGGCAACGCCGGCATCGAAACCGGCGCCTTTGCCGTCTTCACGCCCCGTTCAGAATTCATGGGTTCAGCAACTGACATCAACCACTCGCTTCCAGACTTTTCACCGCAGCGCAAGTATTGTAGCAATGCCATGGCGGCGACTCTATGAACAACGTTAACCAACAAGTATTATTTGCAGTACGAAAGATTTTGGTGTTAGCGAAAAATGGATCAGCCCTTCTATCTCTTCGGCTTCGGTCCGCATCGTAGCAAACTCATCTACCAAGCCGGCCAACTGCGCGACGCACTCACCGGCGAAGTACGCTACGCCTGGTCCGTCGACAAGGAACATTTCAGCCCGGCTGACTACCAGGTCCGGCTGCAACTGAATGACGGTTCGGCGTTGACCATCACAGAAGATGAAACCGGTGTGCAACTCACTGATCGGAGCGTGTCGTTCTACCAGACTCGCTCCCCTGTTAAGTTGCCGCGGTTCGACGGCCATAAGCACCGTGACTTGCTCCGCGCCCTCCATGGCGAACTACTCGTCAACGTCATGCCTTGGGGCCCTGTCCCCAACCTCTGGGCCTACCCGCGCCCCTGGTATCGCGACGCCGCCATGATGGCCCTCTGCTTCGCCGCCACCAACAACCTCGACCTCATCGCCCCGTGGATCAACGGCCTCTCCCAACCCTACGACTACAACAACAAAGGCGTCGCCGAAGCCGACAACTTAGGCCAGGCCCTCTTCCTCATCAGCCTCGTCAGCAACGCCTCCCACCCGCTCGTGGCCAAGGTTCTCAAAGAAGTGTCAAAGTATCTCCGCGGCAATCACATCTGCGGCCTCTCCGACTATGCCGAGCACCCCGTCTACCAAACCAAGTGGCTCAAGTACGGCCTGCGTGCACTTGGGCTCCCCGACCCCTACACCATCCCCGCTGTGTCCGACAGCTATTCCGCCCTCTTCTGGATGGACTTCCGCGACCAGCATGTCGCGCACCCGCGATTCGATGCCGAGCACCTCGCCAAATGGCCTTACCTCAACATCGCCGAAGCACATTTCTACAACGACCCGATCCCACTGCCCACACTCGCCTACCCGCTCACGCGCGAAGCCGAAGCGACCGAGGCCCACTACTGGCGCATGTCTCTCGTCGGTCAGAACTACGTCACCCAGCGCTTGGCCGCCCCGCACACCTGGCACGCCGCCGAACTCTTTCTCTACTTGCTCGACCCGAAAACCCCCGCTTGAGCGCAAAGAAAAACCCCGGCGCGTGCCGGGGTTCGATCACCATCAATTTCATCCACCGCATCAACCCGGCGGCGTCGATTCCAATTCTTCCTGCGTCGGCTCGCGTTTGTCCGCGCCCGCCACACGCGCCGGCTTCGCGATCCCTTCACGCTTCTGAATCGGGCCATCTTCATCCGGCGCCGAAACCGTCGCCCCGCCGCGCGGCATCGCAATCACGCCCGTCCGGGCCAATTCCTTGATCCCATACGGCCGCACCAGCTCGACAAAAGCGTCGATCGTCTCTTCCTTGCCCGCCAGCTGCACCATCACCGTGTTCGGACTCACATCCACCACGTGACCGCGGAACAAGCTCACAATCTCTATCACTTCCGACCGCTTGCCCGGCGGAGTCGACACCTTTACCAGCGCCAAATCCCGCTCCACAAACGGCAGATCCTTATAGTCGCGCACCCGCACAACCGTCACGATCTTCGCCAACTGCTTGCGTACCTGTTCCAGCACGCGGTCGTCAGCGTTCACAACAATCGTCATCCGCGAGAGCGACGGGTCTTCCGTCCGGCCCACCACCAGCGAATCAATGTTGAATCCACGGGCCGCAAACATCCCGGCCACGTGCGAAAGCACGCCCGGCTCGTTCATCACGAGGGCACTAATCACATGACGCATACTTCACCTAAGGGTTCAGGGGCCAGGCTTCAGGAGTCAGTCGCCCACTGAACACCCGGCCGTTACTTGTCTCTTACCAGCGGTGCCGTCGTTGCCATCGGCAGGTCCTCGCCCAGCCCCGGCGGTAGCTCGTGAGCTGCCGGCAGGGGGCGATTGCGCCGCATTTCGTCCTGGGCGTCCGCCACGTCGTCGGGCATCATCATATCGCAACCGACGAACGTGAACGCCGTCAAACCGATCAACACCGCTGCTGTTAAGCGTTTCCGCATCATGCACCTCTCAGGGCATTACGCGGAACGCACCGTTTCAGTTGTCGTTAGGCCAGCGAGCCAAGCTCGCGCGCCGAGTTCGGATGAACCGCCGCGGCACCTTCGCCCACGACGCCCAGTTCCATCTCGTGCAACGCCTTGCCGCTCGCGACCATCGGATACACGTGCTCGTTCGCCTCGCAAATGTAATCCACAACCACCGGGCCCGGGTGCTTCACCATTTCCTCGGTGCAACGCAAAATGTCTTCCTTGCGCTCACACCGGATGCCCTTCACACCCATGCCCTCCGCCATCTTGGCGAAGTCCGGGTTGGCCATCTTCGTGTAGCTCAGGCGGCCCTTATAGAACAACTCCTGCCACTGCTTCACCATGCCCTGGAAGTTGTTGTTCAAAATCGCAATCTTCACCGGCAACTTGTATTCAGCCGCGGTGACGAGTTCCTGCGGGAACATCACAAAGCTCGCATCGCCATCAATGTCGATGACCAGCTCGCCCGGACGACCCACCTGCGCACCAATCGCCGACGGCACGCCGTAGCCCATCGTGCCCAGCCCGCCGCTCGTCACCATGCTGCGCGGAATCGACCAGCGGATGAACTGCGCCGCCCACATCTGGTGCTGGCCCACGCCCGTCGTAAAGATGCCGCGGCCGCCCGTCACCTTGTTGATCGCTTCAATAATCGCCTGCGGCTTCGCCAGGTTCGTATTGTCACGATACGTGAACGGATAACGCTTCTTCCATTCCGCAATCTGCTGTAGCCATTCGCCCCGCTCGCGGAACTCAATGTGCTGAATCATGTCCAGCAGACACAACCGCGCATCGCCCACGACCGGAATATCAACCTTCACGTTCTTGCTGATGCTCGACGGATCGATGTCCACGTGAATGATCTTCGCCTTCGGTGCGAAGAACTTCAGGTTGCCCGTCACGCGGTCATCGAAACGCGCACCCACGGCAATCAGGCAGTCCGCCTCTTGCACCGCGTAGTTCGCATACGCCGACCCGTGCATGCCCAGCATGTGCAGGCTCAGCGGGCTGTTCTCATCAAACGCGCCCATGCCCAGCAGCGTCGTCGTGCACGGCAAGTTGCCCTTCTCGGCCAGCGTACGCACTTCGCGCCACGCATTCGCCGCGATCGCACCGCCGCCCACGTACAGCACCGGCCGTTTGCTCTGGTTGATCAAGTCCGCCGCCGCCTTCGTCATCTTGCTGTGACCCAGCACGCGCGGGCGATACCCCGGCAGATACGGCGTGTCATCGATCGCTTCTTCGATCTTCGCCGTCGTCACATCCACCGGCAGATCCACCAGTACCGGACCCGGACGGCCCGTCGTCGCCACGATGAACGCCTCGTTGATAATGCGGGGCAGATCCTTCACGTTCTTCACCAGGTACGCCCGCTTCGTCACCGGACGCATGATGCCGGTCACGTCAGCTTCCTGGAACGCATCGTTGCCGATCATGTACGTGCGCACCTGCCCGCTGAACACGATCATCGGGATCGAATCCATGTAGGCCGTGGCGATCGGCGTCACCGTATTCGTCGCACCCGGGCCCGACGTCACGATCACAATGCCCGGCTTGCCCGTCGCACGGGCATAACCATCAGCCATGTGCCCGGCGCCCTGCTCGTGCCGCACCAGCACAAAGTTGATCTTCGCATCGTAGAGCGCATCGAACGTCGGCAGGATCGCCCCGCCCGGATAACCAAACGCATCCGTCACGCCATGCTCGGCCAGCATCTGCAGAAGAATCTGCGAGCCGTTCTTGCCAATATAGCGTGTCGTCTTGCCCGGAGGGACGCCCAGAATCGGCAACCCATTGACGTCGAGTTTCTTCTCAACGACCTGGATGTCTGCCGTGGTCGGCGCCACATTAAACTTGTTCTGATGGGGATGAGTTGAGCCTGCGGACGCAGCGCCCTTTGCCCCGGTGGGGGCGGAAACAACGGTCATTTTGACCTCACTTTCACGGCTGCGAGAATTGGGGTGGCAAGCGTCGGCACGATGGCCGATTACACAAGCGCCCAGCGTCGCCGCCGAGGTTTAGCGAGAAAATATAATAACCACTCACCGAAAAAACGTCGAAGGTTTTCAACGCCTCTCGGCATGCTGTTCGTCAAGGCTGAGTAGAAACACCTGTGACACCTTGTATCGGCTAGGCCAACCGTGGGGTCAAGGCGTCTCTGCCTGAACCGGACAATCTGTCTAACTGTCCGGTTCAGTAACCCCGTATAGTAATCCACTCGCCACCATTTAGCAACATTCACGCCACGTATCGACACAGCTAGATGCGTTTGTAGTTTCACGAACCCGATTTTTATCAGTCCGAACTTTATCTGCCGCTCGTCCTTACCCCGTCTCCCCAAACCCCCCACGCCATTGGCCCACCACTTGCTTTAACTCCTTGCGGCGTGGTGGCTTCTTTCAATTTGTCACAGGGGTAACTGAGCTATGCGAAACATCCTTCTAGTCGAAGACGATCGGGTCTCGCGTGAAGCGCTCTCTTACCTCCTCCGCAGCCTCGGTCATCATGTTGAGCCCGCCAAGACTGCCGAGGAGGCCAAGGCCGTGCTCTTCAACTTCACCCCCGACGTCGCCCTCCTCGACGTCCAGTTGCCCGGTCTCCGCGGCGACGCCTTCGCCGTCTATCTCAAGCACCGCGTCCCCAGCGCCAAGGTCGTCTTCGTCACCGCCGAAGAGCACGTCGACAACCTCGAACGCCTCGGCCCCGATGTCGAACTAATCCCCAAACCCCTCGACTTCTCCCGCCTCCTCACCAGCATCGCAGCCTGAATGTCACTGTCGCTCGAAAGCCAGTGCCACGTCGGAATTGTAAAGCCGGCGATGGCATCGCGGGGCGTAAACGGCTGACACTCAGTTTCGTCAACAGCCCATGCTCTTTCGACAATCAGCCCCGTGGCGGAAGCCCGGCGCTTGTTCGTCCCGCCCCCAACTCAACGCCCGTTCGCCCACGCAAACCCCTCGGTGCCCTTCGTGCCCTTGGTGGTTGAAGCCTCCTCTCCGCAGAACCACTAAACACTTTCACCCTTTACGCAATAATCGCCCCCCGCGCAGCGTTCCTCTTTCAGTATCACGTTCTGAAAGGGTAACCCACATGAACATCGCGTCGCTGCTCGCTGCCACAGTGGTCATTTCCGCTGCCTTCGCTGCTCCCGCCCTCGCCGAAGACAAATGGCCCACCCAAATCCCCGGTATCAAGCCCGCCGCCCCCGGCGAACATCCCCGCCTCCTCTTCCGCGAAACCGATCTCCCCGCACTCAAAGCCAAGGCCCAGACCCCCGAAGGCCAGGCCATCATCAAACGCCTCCGCCAAACCCTCGACGGCGCCAACGGCGACACCTTCCCCAAACTCTTCAGCGCCAGCGGCAAAGCCTATGACAACAAGGGCGCCAAGCCCGCCGACGACGAAGCAGGTCTCGCAGGTGGCGATGGCAAAGTCGTTTACACTATGTCGCACGCCGCCGGCTACGGCCTCCTCTACCAACTCACCGGCGACAAGAAGTACGCCGAGCTCGGCAAACTCTCCTTCGAGAAAGCCTTCGAAGGCACACGTGATCGCGACGATCGCTACTCCTTCCGATCGCCCGGCGGTGCACTCCGCGCCGGTCCCTCCATGGGCTGGTACGCCCTCGGCTACGACCTCTGCTACGACGGCTGGGACGATGCCTTCCGCAAGAAAGTCGCCGAAGAACTCAGCAACTATCCCGGCGGCGGCAACACCGATCCCAACCTCAAAATCGAAAACTGCATCGCCGGCAAACGCCAGCACCCCGGCTCCAACCACTGGGGCATGCAGGTCGGTGGGGCGGCTATGGCACTCATGGCCATCTGGCAGGATCCCGGCGCCGATATGAGAAAATTCGAACCACTCTGGAAAGTCTCCCAAGGCACCATGGTTACCAAGATGACCAAGGGCTTCGGTGACGGTGGCTTCTTCGCCGAGGGCGACGGCACCGGCTCCATGGCCTCGCACATCGCCTTCCTCCCCGCCCTCCAAGCCTGGCGCACCGGTTACGGCATCGACTTCATCACCCCTGAACCCAACGCCCAATGGCTCGCCAACCGCTGGTTCCTCCAGACCATCTCCGCCAACGCCAAGCCCTCGTTCCAGCCCCAGCGCGGTGGCTATCCCCACAACATCTGGTCTCGCGCTGGCCAATCCGGCGGCGGCTACTTCTCCATCGGCTTCGGCGTCGCCGCCAACGACGACGTCAAGGCCGCCATCCTCTGGTACTACGAAAACGGTGGCTTCAAGGCCGCCGACGAAAAGGCCGGCACCCCCTGCGACACCCCCTCGCCCTATCCGCACCACGCCGTCCTCAGTTTCGTCAATTGGCCCATCGGCATTAAGCCCAAGAATCCCAAGGGCATCATCCCCAACGCCGTCTGCGACTCCAAGTTCGGCTTCTACCTCTGGCGCGACAAGTGGGAAGACCAGACCGACGTCGTCATCTCGATCCTCTCCAAGACCGCCCACGGCAACATGAGCGCCAAATCTGAAAACACCCTCACCATCAATCAGGGCGGCAAAGTCAGCAAGTGGGGCAGCTTCAACGGCGGCTTCAAGGGCGACTTCAAACCCGCCAAGAATGGCTCCACCATCCTCGCCACCGCCAGCGGCGAAACCCTCGCCGTCGATCTCTCCGGCGCATCCGGCGCCAGCGCCCTCCTGATCGCCACCGGCAAAGCCGGCGGCGCCGGCACCTATGAAGTCGAAGTCGGCGGCAAACAAGTCTCCATCCTCGCCCTCGGCAAAGGCACCGCCCCCGAACCCAAAGTCGCCGGCAACACGATCACCATCGGCGCCCAAACCATCACCCTCGACGACGCCGGCCTCAAACTAGCCAAATAAATAATCCCCGCCGATTCGATCACCACGCCCAACACACCCGGGCCGCGTGCACGCCACCACGCGGCCCTTTCCATTGCCCGCATCCCACCCCCAAAAAAGCCCAGGGACTGCAGTCCCTGGGTCCACGCGCCCGCCAACCAACGGCGAGCCATTTCCCCCCGGCGCAGTCTCGCCTCGCCCCCCGTGTAGCCGGCGGTTTCAACCGCCGCGTCAGTCTCTCGCCATCCATCCAACGCAATGGCCACCGCACGTGTTAGCGGCCGGCCTGAGGTCGGCCCTCCTCCCCGCCGCCCCCTCGGCTAAGCACGTCGCGCGAACTGCTACCGCCACGGCCAGATGGGGGCGCGCGAATGGGCAGGATGGCTATTCCGCCGCAGTTTTCCGGGCGTTGCACTGACTGAGAAGCTATTTGAATATCCCAAGGGTTTGGTAAAGGACATAGCCGCCATGTCCAGCCCGACCGGTGCCGCAATAGTGGCTTCTGGCGATTATCGCACCAAAGACAATTTGAGCGTACAAAGAGCCTCTCTAACAACCGCTCAGCGCGTAGCGGCACCGAAACTTGATGCAATGATTCGAATCGCTACGGGAAAGGATACTGCCCCAGGAAACTTCAATCAGCCCCTAAGGGACACTCAATATGCTGACATCCTTGTAGACACTTTTGTCGAACTTGTATTAGCTTGGGCTGGAGCCAGTCAGGTTCGATGTGTTACCCCAACTGCGCCGAGGGTGTCGTATGCGTCCGGTGAAGCCCAGGTAGTGGTCAACAAAGGGGCGGGCACGGCGCGAGAGGTATTGGTTGGCCAGGAACTGCGACTCCAGTATCCTGAAGCGGCGATCCAGCGTGAGACCTATCTTCGCCTTGCAGAGGGGGAGAAGGCTCTTGACCCGTTGACCCAGACGGGGCGACGGATTGATTGGGTTGTGCTTCAGGACGGCGCGGTTCTGGATTCGGTGGAGACGACCAGCATGACAGCCAATAAGGCAGCGCAGATCGCCAAGGAGATGCGAATTCGGCAAGCAGGCGGGGTGTTTGTGCGAGATCGCGCAACGGGCCAGTTGATCGATATCAGCCAAGTGCCAACGAGAATAGTGAGGAAGCCATAATGGAGAAGCCTTTTATAGTTGACCAGGTCTCATGGCACACGTCGACTCCGGGTAATCCCGAATCGCGCGAGCACATTATCCGGCGCTTCCACGTGATCGCTCGCTTCCTCCAAGATCGTGGACTGACGGTTCGCCAGCTCGTGGTGGATATGCAGGATGTTCAGGACAACTTTGCCATCTCTTCTGCCGACTTGACTGACGAAGGCCTAGCACTGATGAGGGCCGCATACGACAAGTGGCTGCAGAAGGTCGATCAGGGGATGGACATAACAGACTTGTCGTTGTTCGAGGGGGCCCTCAAGAAGATGCGGGCCAGGTAGGTCGATCACGGGTTGCACCACCGCCCCGGCAGCAGTTCGGCCAGCCGACTCGCGGGGTGCGCCGCGATCCGCGTGAGCACATCACCACGGAGATACTCTACCTCGTTGATGCCATGGCGCTGGCAGGTGGCGATCAGGCTGAACAGGATCGCGGCAGTGGTGCCGCCGTTGTCGCTGCCGCAGAAGAGCCAGTTCTTCCGGCCGACGGCCACCCGGCGCAGGGCGTTCTCGGAGGCGTTGTTGTCGATGGCCAGCTCGCCGTCGGTGGCGTACACGCACAGGGCGTCCCACTGATTCAGGGCGTAGGCAATCGCCGGAGCATGGAGCATGAAAAGGGGACGCACCTCTTTTTTCATTTGGCAGGGATTCGCATACTCCTTACTCGCATGTGCCCTCCGGTGCGACCGTTTACAACCGGCAGCCTGCCACCATCAATCTGTCTACCGTGACGTCCCCGCGCAGTCCTGCCCTCCCCATGTTTAGCCGGCGGTTTCAACCGCCGCGTCAGTCTCTCCCCATCCATCCAACGCAACCGCCACCGCACGTGTTAGCGGCCGGCCTGAGGCCAGCCCTCCTCCCCGCCACCCCCTCGGGTAGGTGCGTCGGTGGTTCAATTGCCTATGCTCCGATGCGATGCCAATCTCCATCTGCTCGAAGAACTCCCCCCGAGTCGAAGATCACGACGGTCACAAGAGGATCAGTCTGAAACACCCCCTTCGCCTCCGCAAACCGAAACAACGCCAGAAAAAAGGGCGCGTCCGCTTTTAATCCTCCCCCGTTCATTGCATCGCCGCCCAGTGGCACAGTCGGCATGCCAACATACAGTCCATTCCTTCGTGCGTGCACGGAGGCGATGGGGTGCTACAGCCCTGCCAGCAGTCCCTCATCATTGCGCGATGTCTCCCAGCTGCCTCCGGTAGAAAACTCGGGGGTTTGCCTGCGAATCATCCCAAGTAACGCGGGTGAAGCCGCACTTCTCAAAGACCTTGTCGGTGTTGTCGTGCGGGATGGCTTCGATACAGGCGTAGCTCCGGCGGGTGGCATCGCGGACCGCCGCCTCCACCATCTTGGTGGCAATACCGATGCGGGCGTAGCGGTCTCCATAGACGGGACCACTGGACATACAGCGGAGCAGCAGTGTTCTCTCCGGGTCAGCGTAGTGCGGGGTGACCGACGAGCCGTCGCGGATAGCGCTGACCTTCGGCAATGCGGAGAGGAAGCCGCAGACTTCGCCATCGTGCTCGGCGACATAACCCCATGCGCCGAACTTCGCAATGGCATCCAGATACAGGGCATTCTCGGGTGCCAGCGGGCGGGCCACAATCATGCATGGGTGCTTGCCTGACCGGAGGTCGTCCGGCCCCAAGGCGCGGACCGTGATCTGCCCGATGTCCACAGTGGATGGGCTGCCGTCAGGTTCGGCGGGTGCATGGCCGAAGAGTTCGGGATGCACACGCGCCACCTCGACGAGTTTGTTGATATCAAATCCCCGATAGCTGAAATCGTCAATTTGACAGGACTCGCCGATCTTGAGCGCGCGGATGCGACCGGAGCCGAGGACCACTTCGCCGTACTGGCTGCTCGCCGAAACGAGCGAAGTGACGGCACAGTCGCGAAGGTCAAGACGGTCCACCGTACAGCCCTGGCAGACGCGCCGACCGAGGGCTTGGCCGTATTCGCGGGCTGGCGGAACCGGCGGGGTAGAGCCGGTGGCCGCGTAAAGGGCTTGGGTCGCGTTTACCACGGCGTTTCCGTCGTGGTAGCCCGAGTCGAACCACTGCCCATTAAGGAAGAAGCCGCTGCTCTCGCTGCCGTTCCGGATTGCGGCAAGTTTGACACGGATGTGGGTGGGAACTGCCGATGACTCCGAGATGTCCCATGCTCTATACGGGATGAATTGGACTTGCAGGCCAGTCTGTCGGCAGAACTCCTGCACTACCTCGGGCAACTCGCAGGAGTAGCTGGCACAGCGATTCCAGTGATTACCGATGACTTCCACAACAGGCGATCGAGACTGCATGAGTCCGTGCTCCTTTTGAGGGCTCCTGACTCCTTTCTCTGCATCATACCGTCATAGCCCGGTAAATGGCCCCCCGATGCTCGGTCACTACCCCGCATCAGCCGTTTGGCGAGGCACGCCTGTGTTGACGGAGTTGTTTGTACATGGCGCTGGCGCTACCGAAGCCGATGTGGGCGGCAACCGATGCAGCTTTCATGTGGCGGGTGACGGTGTGGAGTGAAAAGGGGACGCACCTCGTTTTTCATTTGGCAAGGATTCGCACACTCCTTACTCGGGAGTGAAAAGGGGACGCACCTCTTTTTTCATTTGGCAAGGGAGTGAAAAGGGGACGCACCTCTTTTTTCATTTGGCAAGGATTCGCACACTCCTTACTCGCATGTGCCCTCCGGTGCGACCGTTTCCAACGGCAGCCTGCCGCCACAAATCTGTCTGCGGTGGCGTCCTACCGCAGTCCTGCCCTCCCCATGTTCAGCCGGCGGTTTCAACCGCCGCGTCAGTCTCTCCCCATCCATCCAACGCGCCCGGCCGCAACCACCAACCAGAAAAGCATAAGGCATTCCCTTCCAATAATTTACGACAAACCTACCGCCCGGTGGGGGAGTCCTGACGGAGCGCCACGCCAAAACCTGCGTACTAACCCCCAAACCACCCCCAAAACCTGTCAAGCAAAAAATCCAAAATTTTACCAAATTTCATTCCACCCCCGTTGCCACCCCAAAAAACGCCACTTGCCCCTCATAATACGACCCTGAAACTCTCGCCCGGACCCCCAGAATCGCGCCCCGCCAAAACAGAACAGCCCCACACGCTCGCTGGCGTCGTGGGGCTGTTCGTCGTATTCACAAATCTCTCGGTGCGTCCTCGGTGCCTCGGTGCCTCTGTGGCCAGAGATGGGGGGGGGGTATCAAGCTTCGCCAACCTTCAGGCGGCTGAAGTACTTGATCGTCAGCGCGCCGCCCGCGGTCTTGCCAGCCGTCGCCAGCAGGTCGCGGATCTTCAGCTTCTCTTCCTTCACGAAGGGCTGCTCGGTCAGCACGATCTCGCCGAACACCTTGTCCAGCTTGCCCGCCACGATCTTCTCAATGATCTGCGGCGGCTTCTTGGTGTCGATGCCCTGCTTGGCCGCTTCCGTTTCCTTCGCCACCATCTCGGCCGGCAGACCGCTGCGATCGATCGCCACGGCAACCTGCGGCATGCCCGCGGTCACGTGCATCGCGATCTCGTTCGCCACGCCCTTCACCGCATCGCCAGCAGCGCCTTCAACCAGCACCAGCGAGCCGACCTTGGCGTTGTGGTGCACGTAGTGGCCCACGTGGCCGTTGCTCGTCTTGGCAATGCCCAGACCCGTCACCGCCATGTTTTCCTTGATCGTCGAACCGATCAATTCCTTGATCACGGCATCCACCGTACGGCCCGAGCCATCCGGGTAGGGGAGGGCATGCAGTTCCGCCGGGGTGTTCGCATTGCTCGTGAAAGCGAGGTTGAGCAGATCGCCCAACAGCTTCTGGAACATTTCGTTACGCGCCACAAAGTCCGTCTGACAGCCCAGGCGGATGATCACGCCATGCTTGCCATCGTCAGAAATCTTGGCGGCCACAAGGCCTTCCTTCATCTCCGTCGACTTCGGAGCCGCACCCTTGGTGACGCCCCATTCGCGAAGCAATTCTATGGCCTTATCGACATCGCCGTTCGATTCGGTCAGGGCCTTTTTGCATTCCATCATGCCGGCATTGGTGCGTTCCTTGAGTGCCATGACATCTTTGGCGGAAAACGTGGACATTTCTCGTACCTCTTGGTTCAAAACGCCTGAAAGCACGACCGTTCCGAGTCGCGCGAAGACCCGTAAGTGTACAAAAACTCGCGTTTGGCGTAAAGCGCGCTCGTTCGGGTGTCCGCAAAAGTGGGGAGGTGATGAAGTTGTGGCCGATGAAGACGGCTATGCAGAAATTGCTTTACCCACCCACCGGGGCGATACGCTGGATGCTGTTGTTGATGGCACTGGCCGGCCTGACCGCCTGCGCCAAGCCGCAGCCGACGGTGGTCGTGCTGGTCGGCGGTCTGGGCATGAGCCAACTTGGCGACGTGAAGGCGGCCGTTAAACAACGCTGCCCCGAGGCCGACGTGGTGTCGGCCGGCTGGTGGGACGCCTATAAGGAAGACCCGGCCGCCCTGGCCCGCGAGAAACCCCGCGAGCGGATCATCATGGTCGGACACAGCTTTGGCTGTAAGACCGTGGCCGAGGCGGCCGCCAAGCTGCCCGCGGTGGACCTGGCGATCTTCATCGAGCCGGCATGGAACGATGTATCCGTACCACGCAACGTTCGCCGGGTCCTGTGGTTCCAGCGTTCAGAGCTCGGTTTCACCCGCAAGGCGAAGATCCTGGCCGGCGTGAAGCCCGTGGTCATCGACGGCGGTCACAACACGGTGACCGAGGCGCCCACGCTCATCAGCGGCGTGGTCGAGGCGATCAACCAGATCACGTGGGAACGCCAAGCCTCCGCCCGCAACAGCAGCCGCACGACGCGGTAACAGCTCCCCCCAGAACCGCTGAAAACCCCTATAATCACTACCCAAACCCATCCACCCATCCCGCACCCCGCCCCCTATATGCAACTATACATAACGTATCTTATAGGACGTAGTGGGGAGGGTAAAAAGTGGGATTTAAGGGAGGGTGAACGGTTCGATGGATCGCGTGGTGCGGGCGAGGGTTGGGCCGTGAGGAGCGAAATCTGACGACGGTCGCCGGGCGAGGTGCCAACTTGGCGAACGCTGGTTGTGTGTGGGCCGGTGATGTGAAGGTGGAGGGTGCGATCGAAGGGATGCGGAACTGCTGTGGGAAGTTGGGGATGGTGTGCAGGCCCCCATCAGCTTTGAGTTGGAGGTCAGAAAGTTCAACGAAGACGTCGTTGGAGGTTGTGGCGCGCAGACGGAGTCGGATAAGAAAGGCGTCATTGATGGGGCGCGGTGGCGGGTGAACAGCTATGAACTTGGTTTGGCTGCTGAACCCCATGGCGATAGCTTCGAAGAGCGATAGGGTGTCACGTGCGGCAGACCGACCGCAGCGTCCTTTCGGGCTGGTGGGTGGGTTCAGGCCCCCATCAGGTTGCTTACTTCGTGGCGGCGATTGCGGTGGCGGCTTTGAGGGTTGGGTCGAGGGGTTTGTTGCCGGCGGGTTTCTTGTCGAGAGGTTTCTTGGCGAAGTCGCCGCGGAGGGCTTTGAGGGCGTAGCGTTCGTGGTCGATTTCGCGGACGGTGCGAATGCCCATTCGCCGAAGGACGAACATGGGCGGGCACCAACCTTGGACGGCGTGTTGAAACAGGAAGGCCCCTACCGTTAGTGAAACACCTGCCCATCGGCGACGTCCCGTGACGAAGGCCATGAATGAACTGACAGTGATGAGCGTGGACGCATTGACCTCGAGTACGCGCTCAATGTCCCATTCGCGGTCGAGTTCAGCGAGACGACGATTGATGAGTTGGGGGTTCTTGGCGTAGAAGTCGAGTCGTTCGCGCATGCGATCGCCGATTTGGCTATTCACATGGGGCGGTGTCTGGGACTCAACCCGTGTGGACGAGACAGCAACCTGTAGCATGATCGCCTCCTTGCCCCCCCATCACTTGTTGTCGAGGAGGATGCAAAGAGCGCGCCCGGTTGTTACTCAACACGGAAATCAAAAGAATGCCGCGAGAGGTTGAGGTTGTAGTACGGGTCGTTCTTGATTTTGTCAGCCCAGCGAGACAGGAGCAGTTCCACTTCCTGCGGCGTGACCTGCTTGTCGCGCGACTGGGATTCGAAATGAAACAAGCGGGCATAGGGATTGAGCACGGCGCGGTACCTGGCCATGTGCAGTTTCAGACAGTAATCAACGTCGTTGTAGGCGTAGGCGAAGGACTCATCAAAGCCGCGGATGGCAGGATCGTTGAACACGCGTGCCGGCGTGAGGAGGCACGCGCCGGTGACGACGAGGAAATTTCGCGGAACGAGCGTGGAGTGGGCGTAGTCGGAGTGGTTCTCGTCGCAGCCGTAGTAAGCGTGATAGGGCAGCGTGTTGCAGAGCACAACGCCGGCGTGCTGGATGGTGCGGCTGGGGTAAAGCAACTTGGCCCCCACCGCGCCGACGCCGGGAAGCTGGGCATAGTCGAGCAGTGATTCGAGCCAGTCGGACGTGATGACTTCGACATCATCATTGAGGAAGAGGTAATACTGGCCGCGGGCCTGGGCGGCAGCGTGGTTGTTTACGCGCGACCAGTTGAAGGCGAAGTTGTAGGTGATGCGCCGCACGCCGCGCCTGGCGAGACGCTCCTCGAGATCGGCGGGCATTTCGTGGCGGTCGACGGCAAGGATCTCGATGTTCTTGTAGGAAGATGTTTCGAGGATGCTGTTGACGGCGTGTTCGAGGTGGAAACGCTGATGCACGGTGCCGTTGACGTTGACGTCCGCAAGTTTGCACTGGCTGGGGATGACGATGGAGATGAGCGGCGGCGCTTTGGGTGTGAAGCGGGGACGATGCCAGGTGATCTGTGGGCCGGGATCAACGCGCGGGGTGAGATCAGGGTAAGCAGCGCTGAGATGGTCCTGAAGAGCGGCGACGCTGGCGGCCTGGAGTTTGGGAAATTGCCGTTCGTTGCCGGAGGCGGAGGTGGGGAGCATGCGCCAGTGGTAGAGGATATCGGCGATGTGGTGGACGCGTTCAGGCGTTATTTCGCGCGAGATACGAAGGAAGAGGTCATAGTCCTGGGCGGTGTCGCAGCGACTGCGGAAGCCCCCCACTTTGCGAACGATGCCGGTGCGCAGCACAGCCAGGTGCGTGATGTAGTTGAGGCTGAGCAGATACTCCGGTGAGAAGGCGGGTTTGAAAAATGGGAAGGCGCGCTCGCCGTTAGTGCCCATGCGGTCTTCGTCGGTGTAGATGAAGTCGAGGTTGGGGTTGGATTGCAGGGCTTCAACGACGCGGTAGAAGGCGTGGGGAGCGAGGACGTCGTCGTGGTCGAGGAGGGCGACAAACTCGCCGGTGGCCATTTCGAGGGCCGCGTTGGTGGCGGCGGCAATACCGCCGTTGACGGCGCAGCGTTTAACCTTGATGCGCGGGTCGCGGGCTGCGTACTCATTGAGGATTTCGAGGACGTGCGGATCGGGCGAGCAGTCATCGGCGATGCACAGCTCCCAGTTGTCGTAGGCCTGGGCGAGGACCGAATCGAGCGTGTGGCGAAGGTACTGCGGGGGCGTGTTGTAGGTTGGCAAGAGTACGGAGATCAGCGGGCGCGAGGCGAAGCTGGCGGAGCGATCGCGCCAGGCGGCGAGCTGTTGGGGCGAAGGTGTGTTGACTTCGAGCCAGCGCTGGTAGCCGACGCCGTGGGCATCATGAGCGGGCACGCCGAGGGCGTTGAGCTTGGCGGAAAGCCCGCGCCAGCCGTGCTGACGGAAGATGGAGGCGGCGATTTTCATTTGGCGGAGGTAGCTGCCGCGACGGCGGGACTTGCGGACAGCCCCGCGCAGGGCGCGCAACTTGTAGCGCCAAGGCGAGAGGAACTGGATGTGCATGTTGACGATCTTGACCTTGGCGATGGCCGCAGCGGGGTCGAAGCGGATTGCGGTGGTTGGCTGGGTGAGGCGGATGTGCGTATCGATGGTAAGGACGCCTTCGCGGGTGTGGCCGAGGACACACTCGGTGCGGCCGTCGATGCCTTGGCCGTGGTCGAAGTACATGGTGATGGGCGAGCGGGCGGTGTCCGATTCAATTTCAATACGAACGTAGAGCCAGCCCTGGGGGAGTTGGCAGGGGATGAGGAACTGCGGGTCGACGCCAAGCGATTGCCATTCGTGCTGACCATTGCCGGGCACGAGTTCGTGGATGGGGACGAGATGGTCTGCGTGGAAACTGCGGGTACGGGGGGTCACGTTTCGATAGGCCTCAGAAAGACGTAAGTGAACGAAACGCTGGAGATAGGTCTTGCGGAGCTCGTTAAGCGTTTCAACGGCGTCGATACGGTCGCGGAGCCGCTGCGTTTCGCGCTCGCCCTCAGCGGCGAGCAAGTGGTATTTCTCGGCGTGGGCACGACGCAGGTCATCAGTCTCGGCTTGCAGCCGCGCGAGGTTGAGGCGGCGCTGCTCGGCGACGTTTTCAATGTCACGCACGCTCGCCTGAAGGGTACGGAGCTCTGCGTCACGTGCGGCGAGAGCACGTGAGAGGGAGTCATTCTCGGCGCGTGCGGCGACCGAATCGGCATGGACTTGTTCACGCTCCGCAAGCATGGCGATGCATTTCTCGAGTTCCGAGGCGTAGGTGCGGAGTATTCTTTCCTGGTCGCCGGCACGTTGGGTCAGGGCGTTTAGCTGTTGCTCGCGCTCGGACAGGAGGGCGATGGCTTTTTCGGTTTCGGCGGCGTATTTGCGCACGGCATCGTGCTGGGCGGCGACCTCGGCCTCGAAACGCTGGCGCCGCTGGAAATCTTCAACGACCAGATCGCCGAGACGGTGGAAGTAGGCCCGCGTGGCTTCTGCGGTGGTGGCGTCGGCGTTGAAGAGCGGGGCGATTTCTTCGGCGATCTCTGGGCCGAAGGCGAGGACGCCTAAGCCGTGGCTGTGGGCGAAATCGAAGGTCTTGTATTGAGTCTTGAGTTCTTGCCAGTAACGATGGACGCCGAAATCGGCAACGGCCACATCGTGGAAAAGCACGATGGCACGCCGGCTGAGTTTGGGCATGTACGTTTCGAAGTCGTGGCGGGCAGCTTCGTAGGTGTGGAGGCCGTCGATGTGGAGCAGATCGATGGACTGGTCGGCGAATCGGTCGAGGGCTTCATCGAACGTCATCTGGTGTAAGGTGGAAAAGTTGCTGTAGTGGGGATCGTGCACGGCGCGGACGGCGGCGAGGACATCGGCACCGTAGTGGCCGGCGTCATCGTCGCCACGCCAGGTGTCCACGGCATGGCATTGCGTGGGCAGAGCGAGTGCCTGCACGGCCTGGCAGAAGGCGAGGTAGGAATCGCCGTAATGGGTGCCGAGTTCAACGAAGATGCGCGGACGCAGGGCCCCCACCAGGTACATGGCGAAGGGGATGTGGCCGGCCCAATTGCCGATGCGGACCTGTCGCGGGAAGGTGATGTAGTGATAGCCCGTTGGACTGGCGAAGGGCGGCGGCAGACTGGACATGGGCAGACCTTGAACAGCGACACACGACAGTGGCCAGAAGCAAATCGCAGCCCCCCACCGCTGAGGCGCATTTTACTTGCCAGTGCCGTTTTCACAAGACGCGTGCGGCGGTCCGGCGGCGCTTGTGAGCGATTTTATGGATGAGTACACTCGCCGCGTCTTGTCGGCTAAAAGGAGTGCCTATGCTGCATCTCGATTCACCCACGCAAATTGGCGGTGATGACGGCGTCTTTGTCGTTGTGCGCGGTTGGTATGCCGGCAAGCAAACGGCGACGCGAATTGAAGCGCGGCTCGGCACGGCGCGGTTCAGCTGTGCATTTGACAGCCGGCCCGATGTGGCGGCGGTGTATTCGCAATATCACTCCACGGGTTTCGTCGCGGTGGTTAATCTGTTGGATGGCACGACCGACCTAACGGGGACGGTGGAGTTGCAGATCGTTGTGAATGAGGGGATGGACACGGCGAGCTTTCGATTGCCGGTGGACAAGCCTTTGCCTCAGGCGATCGCCAGGGCGCGGCAGGCTGAGGCCCGCAAGAATGCATGGCTGAAGCAGCACCTGCCGGCGCGGTTGGGATATGACGGCAAGCGACCGCTGTGGCATGTTTCAGATGAATTGAAGAAGGCGCTGCAACTGGACCCGACGAGCAACATCAGCGCGCACCGGTATGACGATATCGCGAAGGGGATCATTGCGGACGTGGCGGCCCGTGACGGCATGGTGCTGGACTGCGGTGCGGGATTGCGGCACGAGCCAAATGCTCACGTGGTGACGTCGGAGATTGTTGATTATCCGTCGACGGATGTGGTGTGCCCGAACGAAGATTTGCCGTTCGCGGACAACAGCTTTGATGCGGTGTTCAGTTTGAATGTGCTGGAGCACGTGGCGGATCCCTTTAAGAGCGCAGCGGAATTGCTGCGCGTGGTGAAGCCAAGCGGGCGGATTTATGCGGTGGCCCCCCTGCTGCAGCCGGAGCATGGCTACCCGCATCACTTCTACAACATGACTCGCGAGGGGATGCGGCGGTTGTTTGTGCGGCCCGAAGCAGGGCTGCCGGGCGTGGATGTGCAGCGGCAGTGGGTGAGCCGTGCGGGTGAGCCGATGGCCACGCTGCATTGGTTTTTGAATAGCTATTTGCGTGGGTTGCCGGAGAAGGAGCGGGCGCAGTTTTCGAAGCTGCGTGTTTCGGACATCGTGGCGAAGTTGCCGAGCGATTGGAACAGCGAGGGCGTGGTGACCGCGTTGTCGGATGGGGCGCGTTGGGAACTGGCGTGCACGACGTCGATCGTGCTGACGAAGAAGGCGTGATCAGCCGGCATCGCGGGACATGCGGACGGCTTTCATTGGCACGCCGACAATGCCGGAGATGCCGGGCGGGCGCTGGGACTTAAAGACGAGAGCATCGTCGACCCAGTGCTGGACGATGTGGTCATCTTGCGTGCCTGATGCGAGCGCGATGCAGACCGAGTAATCACCGGCCGGCAGCAGCGGCAGGTCGAACTCAAACGATGTGGTGAATTTTTCGCCGGTTTGGAGGCGTATCGGCGTGCGGTCGTAGTGGGCGCAGGTGTTGTCGCCGAAGAGTTGCTGGCCGAGACGATCTTTGAGGTAGAAGCCAACGATGGCGCCGTCGATCGGCTGGCGGGCGGAGGCACGTACGACCAAGCGGACGGTTTCGCCGCCGTTGACAAAGGGGAGCGTGTTGCCGGACTGATCCTCGAGGGTGACGCGGTCGATTGCCATACCGGCTTTGCCGAAGCCAGCGGGAAGAGCGGCGTTTGCAGCGGGGGGCAGCAGCGTGGGAGCGGCGGGGACGTCGGCCTGCATGGCTTCGCGAAAGGTGCGGTGGTAGGTCTCGGTGACATCTTTGGCGGTGCCGACGTGGGCGATCTGGCCGTGGTCGAGCATGATCGCGCGGTCGCAGAGGTTAACGACGGCGGCGGAATCGTGCGAGACGAAGATGATGGTACCGGTCTCGCGGAACTTGCGCAGGAAGCGCATGCACTTTTGGGTGAAGAAGACGTCGCCGACGGCGAGGGCTTCGTCGATGATGAGCAAATCTGCATCGACGTTGGCGATCACGGAGAACGCGAGCCGGACGTACATGCCGGAGGAGTAGGTCTTGACGGGTTGGTCGATGAAACTGCCGATGTCGGCGAACGCGGCGATGCGATCGAAGCGGGCGTCGGTTTGGGTGCGATCGAGGCCGAGGATGCGGGCGTTGAGGTAGACGTTCTCGCGGCCGGTGAATTCGGGGTGGAAGCCGGCGCCGAGTTCGAGCAGTGCGGCGATGCGACCGGCGGTTTGGATGATGCCGGAGGTGGGAGCGAGTGTGCCGCAGATGATCTGGAGCAGCGTTGATTTGCCGGAGCCGTTGCGGCCGATGATGCCGAGGGTTTCGCCACGCTTCACATCGAAGGAGACGTGCTGGAGTGCCCAGAATTCTTTGTAGAATTTGCGCCGGCCCCGGAAGAGGGACTGTTTCAGCCGGTCTTGCGGGCGGGCGTAGATGTCGTAGCGTTTGCCCAGGTCGCGGGCGCGCACGACGATGTCGGTGGTATCAGAGGACATCGGCGAAACCTCGCTTTGTACGCTGAAACCAGGCGAAACCGAGCCAGGCAAAAAGCAGCGCGACGCCGCTGTATATGGCGAGGGGGAGCATCTGCGGCAACTGACCGTCGAGCAGGACGCGACGGGTATTCTCAGTTGGAATGGTTAAGGGGTTGAAGAAAACGAGCCACTGCAGCACCGGGGAGGGAATTGCGTCGGTGCGGAAGAATACGGGGGAGAGGTAGAGAAGGACCATACAGGCGATACCGACGGTTTGGGCGACGTCGCGGAGAAAGACGCCGAGCGAGGCAAGGAACCAGGCGAGGCCAAGGGTGAGGAGAAGAAACGGGAGGAGCACGAGGGGGAAGAGCACGATGGTCCAGTGAATGGTTTGGTGGAAGCCAACGAAGGCGATGAGCAGGACAAGCGTGGACATGCCAGCGTGAATGAGCGCCGAGCCGATGGTGATGAAGGGGAAGATTTCGAGGGGAAAGACGATGCGTTTGACGTAGGCGCTGTTGCCGAGGATGAGCGTGGGGGCGCGGGTGATGATTTCGTTGAACAGGCCGAAGACGATAAGGCCGGCGAAGAGCCAGATGGCGAAATCGATCATCGTTTCATTGGGGCTTTGGGTGAGGCGGACACGCAGGACATAGGAGAAGGCGAACGTGTAGACGAGTAGCATGAGCAAGGGATGCAGGAAGGACCAGAGCAGGCCCATGGCAGAGCCGCGGTAGCGCCCCACCACGTCGCGTTTGACCATCTGCCAGACGAGGTCGCGATGACCGGTCAGCGCCCGGACCATCGCCAACGGGGAGATGGGCGGCCTGCTGCGGCTTTGCAGGGGAGCGGTAGGCATCGGCGTAGTCGTGGTCATAGGCTCGGACAATATAGTCGTCGCCATGGCGTTTGCCTATGATGTAGAAACATCCCCTTACCCCAAACGGAGCCAAATTATGTTGATGAAGTGGACCCTCGCGGTGGCGTGTCTGTGCGCAGTGTGCGGTGTCGCTGGTGCGGCAGAGGAAAAGGCGAAGCCTGCCAATGCCCTGGCCTTCACGATGAAGGACATTGATGGCAAAGACGTGGACCTGAACACGTACAAGGGCAAAGTCATCATGATGGTCAACGTGGCGAGCAAGTGCGGGAACACCAAGCAATACACGCCGCTGGAGGCGATCTACAAGAAGTACAAGGAAGAGGGCCTGGTGATCCTCGCGTTTCCGGCGAACAACTTTGGCGGACAGGAACCGGGCAGCGACAAGGACATCAAGGAATTCTGCTCGGGCGGCAAGTACAACGTGACGTTTCCGCTGTTCTCCAAGATCAGCGTTAAGGGCGAAGACAAGCACCCGCTGTATCAGTATTTGACGACCGTGGAAACGCAGCCCGTGAAGAAGGGCGAAGTGAGCTGGAACTTTGAGAAGTTCCTGATCGGGCGCGATGGCACGGTGAAGGCGCGGTTCTCGCCGCGGACGCAGCCGGATGCGAAGGACGTCGTTGAAGCGATCGAATCGGAACTAAAGGCCGGCAAGTAAAAGGTGCGGCAGTCGATAGTGGCGGCCCGCAATCGTTTTACGATCGCGGGCCGCTGTGTTAATGTGCGGACATGCAATTCATCGCACAGACTTCGCAAAAGGCGGCGCCGGCTGAACCTAACTGGTTTGGGTTAGCGCCCGGGCAGTTGGGCGTGCTGGTCGCGCTGGGGGCCATTTTGTTTGTGGCGTTGCGCTGGCGCAAGGTGCAGATCCAGAAGCAGCAACAGCAGCGAGGCAATGAACCGCCCGAGCCGCGAACTTTCGCGCAGCCGCCATCAACCGGTGCCATGCGGGCCGAGGTGCAGGCCATGCTGGCGGATATTGAAGAAACGACGCGTCGGGCTGCGGCGCAGATCGACAATCGCTGCCAGAAACTTGAGATACTGATCGCGGAAGCCGACCGGAAGTTGCAGCAACTCGACGGCCAATTGCAGATGCCGGTACGCTCTGCCCCCCCACCGCCGATTGAAGGTGCGACAGCGAATGATGCGCATCAACCGGTGTATGACATGGCTGATCGCGGCATGGATGCCCGGCAGATCGCGCAGGCGTTGGGCAAGCAGCCTGGCGAGATCGAACTGATGCTGGCTCTGCGCAAATCCGCGAAGTGATTACATCGCGGCGGCTTTCTCGATGCGGGCGAGCGTCTTCTCGCGACCAAGCAATACGACGGTTTCAAGCAACGGCGGACTGATCGGGCCGCCGGTGACGGCTACGCGCAGTGCTTGGGCGGCAGCGCCGCGCTTGTCACCAAGATTCAGCACCGCTTCCATGGCGGCATTGAGGTTGTCCTTCGTCCATGGGCCGGGGACGGCGCCGAGCAGTTCATGCGACTTGGTGAGAAACTCCTTACCGTTGTTGTTGCGGACATGCTTGTCGACGGCCTTGGCGTCATAGACCGGTTCCTCAAAGAAGAAGCGGGCGTTGTCGGCCATCTCGGCGATGGTGACCATGCGTTCCTGGTACATGGCGAGCAACTCGCGAATGGTTGCATCATCGGCATTGCGCAGGGGCGTGTCGGTAACCACGCTGAACGATTTGACGGCGGCGACGAGCGTGTCGATCGAGGACTTGCGGATGTACTCGCCGTTCATCCAGGCGAGCTTCTTGCGATCGAATCGGCCGGAGGTCTTCTGAATGCCTTCGAGCGAGAACAAGCCGATCATCTCGTCGCGGGTCATAATTTCGCGATCACCGCCGGGCGACCAACCAACGAGCGCGATGAAGTTGACCAGCGCATCGGCGAGATAGCCGGAGCGACGGAAATCCTGGACGTCGATTTCGGGAAGCTTGGCGTTGACCACGGCGGCAAGTTTGACGGCAATTTCCACGGCATCGCTCTTCTTGGACATGAAGGCTTCGATGTCGGCAATGGCGACGCCGCTCTTGGCAGAGAGCGCCGCCCAGTCTTTAGAGCCCGTGGCCTGAATTGCAGCGCGGGTAGCCTTGGCCTTCTCGCGTTTGGACATCTTGGAGTTGTCCATGTTGAACACGAGCGGGAGGTGGGCATGTGCAGGTACGTCCCAGCCGAGCGCGCGGTAGAGGCCAATGTGCTTAAAGGTGTTCATCAGGTGCTCCTGGGCGCGCAGCACGTGGGTTACGCCCATGAGGTGGTCGTCGATGACAACGGCAAAGTGGTACGTGGGGAAGCCGTCGCTCTTCCGGATGACGATGTCGTCGTGTTCGTCAGCCTTGACGGTGACATCGCCGAGGATGAGGTCGTGGTGCGTGATGTCTTCATAGGGCATGGCGAAGCGCACGACGGGTGACACGTCGGGCTGGGGCGCCGTCACACGACCGGGCATGTCTCGGCGGTAGCGGAAGGGCTTCTTGGCGGCTTCGGCGGCCTTGCGCATCTCGGCGAGTTGTGCGGCGGATTCATAGGCTTCATAGGCATGCCCCCTGGCGAGGAGTTCCTTGAGGTACTGGTCATAGATGGGGAGCCGCTCGGATTGAAAATAGCTATTCTTCGTCCCCCCCACCGTGGGGCCTTCGTCCCAGCTCAGACCGAGCCACTGGAGGTCGTTGAGGATGCCTGCGGCGGACTCGGCGGTGGAGCGGACTTGGTCGGTATCTTCGATGCGGAGGATGAACTTGGCGGGCTTGCCGGCGCGGCGGGCGTTCTCAGCAAAGAGCCAGCAGTAAAGGGCGGTACGTGCGCCCCCGACATGGAGAAAGCCGGTGGGAGACGGGGCGAAACGGGTTTTGGTCATGACTAGGTCCTCGGTTTTGAGCCGCGCATTGTAAAGTGGGTTGTCAGTTTGAACCACCGGGCGTAAAGATTTGGTTAAAGCGAATCGGTGACACCGAAAGAATTAGGCGTCAGCGGCAACAGGTGGTAGAATGATGCGTTGTAAGGGATGTGGTGAACTTCCGCCCAACCTCAACGTAGAAGGTGGGTCTGATCGCTTGAAGGAGCAAGACACATGAAAAGTCGATTGGTGGCAGCATCGTTGGCATTGGTGATGGCGGCTGCTTTGGCGGCGCCGGTTTTTGGCCAGAACAAGACGGAACGTCCGCAGTCTGAAACCGAGAGGAAGGGCTTGGATTTCCTGATCGCCAAGCAGGAGCCGAATGGCGCGTGGATCAGCCAGACGGGGCCGGCTGTGACCGCGATGGTTGTGCGGGCCCTCGTGCAGAGCGGCAAGACCGTGGACGATCCCGCGGTGAAGAAGGGCCTGGAGTTCATCGAGACGTTCAAGAAAGATGATGGCGGGTATTACGGTGACAGCTTTGTGACGTATTCGTCGGCGATCGTGCTGGGGACATTTGCGAAATTGCCGCGGGAACAATACAAGGAACGCATCGACAAGCTGAGCACGTTCTTGAAGTCGATCCAGAGCGGTGCGAGCGGCAGCGCAAAGGATGACAAGGATAAGACGGTCGACAAGACGCACCCGTGGTTCGGCGGCTGGGGCTATGCCGGTGGCATGGGCAAAGCGAAGCGCCCGGACCTGTCGAATACGCACTTCGTGGTGGAAGCACTGATTGATTCTGGCACGCCGGCCAGCGACCCGGCGATTCAGAATGCGCTTATTTACATCAGCCGTTGTCAGGCTGTTGAAGGTAACGACCAACCATGGGCGAAGGGGCAGACGAATGGCGGGTTCATCTACTCGCTGCGTTGGAACGACAAGATGAACATGTATGGCGAGAGTTTCGCCCCGAACTCCAAGGACCGCGACGGCAATGAAGTGCTGACGACTTACGGCTCCATCACGTATGCCGGTCTCAAGAGCTACATCTATGCCGACCTGAAGAAGGATGATCCGCGAGTGAAGGCCGTGATCCGGTGGGTTGGCAACAACTTCACGCTGGAAACGAACCCGGGCATGGGCAACGACCAGGGGTTGTATTACTACTACCACACGTTTGCCAAAGGGCTGGCGGCGTATGGCGAGGACCACATCACGGACCAAAAGGGCGTGAAGCGCGATTGGCGTGCGGAATACGAGGCAGAAATGAAGAAGCGCCAGGCTGCGGATGGCTCGTGGGTGAATGCCACGGATCGGTGGATGGAAACCAACCCGGTGCTGGCGACAGCCTACGTGGTGCTGGGCCTACAGGAATTGCGTGGCAAATAAGCACGTTTAAGTTGGAAACGAAGGGCCTCGCGCGGAAGCGCGAGGCTTCTTTTATGCGCCCCAGAGGCGGGCGGGATTGCGGATGGTCATTTCGTCCACGGCGGCGGCGCCAACGAGTTCGCGGGCTTTGTCGAGGCCGGTCAGCCGCGTGGGCATGTGTGGGGGGCGATGTCCGTCAGTGCCCAGAAGGAAGTAACGCCCTTCTTGCAGGAACCGATGCGAGAGAGCGGTGATGCGCTGTGAGTCCGCGCCGGCAATCGGCCCGAGATTTCCCTGAAACAGAATGCCCATGCGGACGAGTTCGTTGATGAATGCCGGATCACTGTGCAACACGGGCATGCGCTCGGGGTGAGCGAGGATGACCGTGAGGCCCTTCTTCTGCAGCCATTCGATGGCACGCGTTTGCCAAGCCGGCCACTTGTCTTCCCACGTGTCGACGAGCACGTATTTGCCCTCGTGGCCGAAGCTAGGCACGCCGAACTGGGCGAGGATTTCGGGCATCTCGTGGCGGATGCGCACCTCGCCGCCTGGTTTGAGTTCGATGGGAATCTTGGCCTGGGCAACATGGGTACGAAGCGCCTTGAGACGGTCGAGGACGGCGCTCATGTCGAGTGTTTCGGGACAGCCGTCGGGGCCGACATGGGGCGTGCAGAAGACCTTGGTGTAGCCGGTGTCGGCCATGAGGCGCAGGCAGGCCAGCGACTCTTCGACTTCGCGGCAGCCGTCATCGACACCGGGGAGAAAATGACAATGGACTTCGATACGATTCATGAGTTCTGTAACGTACGATATTGCTGGACGAAAATCGACCGAGGTAGGAATGAAAATCGCAGTTTTCTCAACGAAACCCTATGACGAGCGTTTTCTGACGGCAGCAAACGCCAAGCTGGAAAGCCCGCACGCGCTGCATTTTCTGGAAGCCCGTCTGAACGCCGATGCCGCTCCACTCGCGGCGGGGCATAAGGCTGTGTGCGCTTTTGTGAATGACCAATTGAACCGCCCCACGCTTGAAGCGCTGGCAGCGGGAGGCATCAAGTTGATTGCTCTCCGCTGCGCGGGGTTTAACCAGGTGGACCTGCATGCGGCACGCGAACTAGGGTTCACGATTCTTCGCGTGCCGGCGTATTCGCCATATTCGGTGGCGGAGCACACCGTCGGGCTCATTCTTGCGCTGAATCGCCGTCTTCACCGCGCCTACAACCGCGTGCGCGAGGGGAACTTTGCCCTTGATGGACTGCTCGGTTTCGACCTGCATGGGAGCACCGTCGGCATTGTGGGCACGGGCAAGATCGGGGCGGTGACAGCGGGCATCATGCAAGGGTTTGGCTGCAAGGTACTCGCGTTTGATGTGCACCAGAATCCTGAGTGCGTGCAGCGCGGCATGGCCTATGTGCCGCTCGATGAACTGTTCAAACAGTCTGACATCATCTCGCTGCATTGCCCGCTGACGCCGCAGACGCAGCACCTGATCAACGCGCGGTCGCTGGCCATGATGAAGAAGGGCGTGATGGTGATCAACACGAGTCGCGGCGGGCTGCTGGACACGCATGCCGTGATTCACGCACTCAAGAGCGGAAAAATCGGCTACCTCGGCCTCGATGTGTACGAACAGGAAGCGGACCTGTTTTTCGAGGACCTGTCAAACACGATCATTCAGGACGATGTGTTTCAGCGGCTGCAGACTTTTCCAAACGTGCTCATCACCGGGCATCAGGCATTCTTTACGACGCAGGCGCTGGAGAATATCGCACGCACCACGCTCGAGAACATTTCGTGTTACGAGCGTGGCGAGGCGTCGCCTAATGCGGTGCCGCTGGACAAATTGCGTTAGCCGTTCTCAACGGACGCCGCAGCGCGTTCATAGCGGCGGCGTTCGTTTTCTTTGAGGTGGCGTTTGCGCAGACGGATGTTCGTCGGTGTGATTTCGACGAGTTCATCGTCTTCGATGTATTCAAGCGCCAACTCCAGCGACATATCCCGGGGTGGCTTGAGGATGATGTTCTCATCGCTGCCCGTGGTACGCATGTTGGTAAGTTTTTTCTCGCGGCAGACGTTGACGGTAATGTCGCTGTCCTTGTTGTGCTCGCCGACAATCATGCCTTCGTAGATTTCATCGCCGGGCTTGATGAACATCACGCCGCGGTCGAAGAGTTTGTCGAGGGCGTAGGCGTTGGCGACGCCGTTCTCCATGCTGATCATCACGCCGTTCTGGCGACCGGGCAGCGAACCGCGGAGCAGTTCATAGTCGTGGAACGTGTGGTGCATGACAGCTTCGCCTTGTGTGGCGTTGAGCAGGCGAGTGCGGAGACCGATGAGGCCGCGAGCCGGAATGGTGAATTCCATGTGCGTGAAGTTGCCCTTCTGGTCCATCTTGCTGAGTTCGCCACGGCGATTGCCAATGGCCTGCATGACGGCGCCCTCAAATTGCCGCGGCACATCGACGACGAGCAATTCGATCGGCTCGGCCTTGTGGCCGTTGAGTTCTTTGAAGATGACTTTGGGCTTGCCAACCTGGAGTTCGTAGCCTTCGCGGCGCATGTTTTCGAGCAAGACGCCGAGGTGAAGCAAGCCACGGCCTGAGACGCGGAGGGCGTCCGGCGAGCCAGTTTCTTCGACACGCAGGGCCACGTTGGACTGCAGTTCTTTGAACAGACGGTCGCGCACGTTGCGGCTGGTGACGTACTTGCCTTCTTTGCCGGCAAAGGGCGAGTCATTCACGCTGAAGACCATGTTGAGCGTGGGTTCGTCCACGTCGATCAGCGGGAGCGCTTCGGGCTTCTCGGGATCGGCGATGGTGTCGCCGATATCGACGTCTTCAATGCCGACGACGGCGCAGATATCGCCAGCTTCGGCATGCGGGGTCTTCTCGCGGCCGAGACCGGCGAAGAGGTAGAGATCGACGATCTTGTGCTTCTCGATCTTGCCGTTGCGCTTGAGCAGCGTGACGTTCTGGTTGACGTTGATCTGGCCGTTGAACACGCGGCCGATGCCAATACGGCCAACGTACTCGCTGTAGTCGATGTTGGTAATCTGCATCTGCAGAGGCTTCTCGAGGTCGGCGATCGGGCCGCGAATCTTGTTGACGATGGTTTCGAGCAGCGGGCGCATGTCGTTGTTGGTGTCGTTGGGATCCAGGCGGGCGAAGCCGGCACGGCCCGAGGCGTACACCACGGGGAAATCGAGGGCGTCATCTTCGGCTTCGAGTTCGACGAAGAGATCGAAGATTTCGTTGAGCACTTCGTTCGGGCGAGCGTCGGGCTTGTCGATCTTATTGATGACAACGATGGGCTTCAGGTGGTAGTGGAAGGCCTTCTTCAGCACGAAACGCGTCTGGGGCATGGGGCCTTCGAAGGCATCGACGAGAAGCAGCACGCCGTCGGCCATCTTGAGCACGCGTTCGACTTCGCCACCGAAGTCGGCGTGGCCGGGGGTGTCGATAATGTTGATCTTGCGGGTCACATCGGCGACATCGGTGTAGGTCATCGCCACGTTCTTGGCGAGAATGGTGATGCCGCGCTCACGCTCGAGGGCGTTGTTGTCGAGGATGAGCGTTTTGTCTTCGAGCTGGGCCTGGCGGAACATGCCGCTCTGGCGCAGCATGGCGTCCACGAGGGTGGTTTTGCCATGGTCAACGTGGGCAATAATGGCAATGTTACGCAGTTCGTCGCGACGTTTCTGGTTCGGCATAGAATGCTCTTGGGCTAACGGTTTGGCCAAATTCGCGGCGCGTCGCCGCGAGAGAGCCCCGCATCGTAACATAATGCCGCCCATATTTCATTCGCACGCGGTAAGATTTGCGTTATGACCACGTTTGAGCCACCACAGCGCCGCCAGCCACGGCACCCGAAGTACGACGCCATTCACCGGGCGTTGCTGACCGGGTTGCTATCGAACATTGGCACAAAAGGTGATACGCACGAGTACCAGGGGGCGCGCGGGGCGAAGTTTTCCATCTTTCCCGGGTCGGCATTGTTTGAGTCCAAGCCGAAGTGGCTGGTCTCGGCGGAACTTGTTGAGACCACGAAGCTGTACGCACGCACCAACGGCGGCGTGCAACCGGCGTGGGTGGAGCAAGCCGCCAAGCACCTGGTCGAACGGACACACAGCGAGCCGCGGTATGAACCAAAGACGGCGAGCGTCGTCGCCTCTGAGCGGGTGACGTTGTTCGGCCTCGTGCTGGTGCCGCAGCGGACAGTGCCGTTCGGTCCGATCAACCCCAAGTTGGCCCGCGAACTCTTCATTCATAACGCCCTGGTGATGGGCCATTACCGCACGCAGGCGGCGTTCTTTCGGCATAACGAGGCGCTGGTTGCGGAGGTTGAGACTCTTGAGGCGAAGCTGCGTGCGCGGAATCTGCTTGCCGATGCCGCCACGCGGTTTGCGTTCTACGATGCGCGGGTGCCGCCGCATGTGCACAGCGGCGTGCTCTTTGAGACATGGCGGCGCGAGGCCGAACGGCGCGACCCGCATGTGCTGTTCATGAAGAAAGAGGACCTGCTGCGTGCCGATGCGCCCGCGGCGACGCCGCGCAATTACCCGGATCGGCTCGCAGTGGACGAAGCCAATCTGCCGCTGGTGTATCGCTATGAGCCCGGCGAGAAAATTGATGGCGTGACCATGACGGTGCCGTTGGCAGCGCTCGCGCAGATGCGGCCGGCGCAGTTTGAATGGCTTGTCCCGGGGATGCTCGAGGACAAGATCAAGGAGATGCTGCGCAACCTGCCGGGGGCACTGCGGCGGAACTTTGTGCCGGTGCCGGACTATGCCAAGTCAGCGGCCGCCGCGCTCGCTGAGAGCGAGGCACACGAGGTCGTTGGACTGCGGGAAGCGCTCGCGGATTATCTGCGCAAGCAGACGGGCGCCATGATCACGGCCGAGGATTTTGCAGTTGAGAAGCTGCCTGACTACATGCAGATGAATTTTCGCCTCATAGACGACACGGGGCGTACCTTAGCCCTTGGCCGCGATTTGACGCAGATGCAGCGCAAGTTCGCCCAGCAGGCAACTGCGACGTTCACGGGGCTCAAGCATCCGCAGTTTCATCGTGATGGCATCACGGCGTGGACGTTTGGCGACTTGCCCGACAGCGTGGCGCTGCAGCGTCATCGCATGTCGATGACCGCCCATCCCGCGCTGGTGGATGCGGGCGAGACGTGTGGCTTGCGATTGCTGCCAAGCGTTGAACAGGCACAAGCCGCGCATCGGGCGGGCCTTCGGCGGCTTTTCATGATCGATCATCGCCGCGATGTTCGCTACGTAAGCCAACATTTGCCCGGCTTCGAGCAGATGGCGCTGCACTATCACCTGTTGGGACCCAGCGATGAGCTCCGCCGCGACTTGTTGACGCTGATCGTGGATCGTGCACTGCTCGGTGATGGCCGGTCAATTCGCACGCTGGCAGCATGGGAAGAGGCCCGACGTGAGGCCTCAATGAAACTGCTCGATACGGCCGACGCCGTGTGCACCCTGGTTGCGGAGATCCTGGAACGGCACCACCACCTGTGCCTGCAACTCGATGAACTTTCCGACAGCCGGGCGTGGCAGCGCGGCGTGGCTGACGTTCACGACCACCTCGTGTACCTGTTGCCGCCGGGATTCCTGCTGACGACGCCGTTTGAGTGGCTGATGTTTGTGCCGCGGTATCTCGACGGCGACCGGATTCGCCTGGAGAAGATCCAGCGGGGGCTGGGCGATCGCGATGGTCAGTTGATGGAGCAGTACGCACCGTTGTGGCGGCAGATGGTGGCGCGGCGCGAACAGCATCAACAGGCGGGCATTGATGACGCCGAACTCGAGACGTACCGCTGGCTGCTGGAGGAGTACCGCGTCAGCCTGTTCGCACAGGAATTGGGGACGCGCTTGGTCGTCTCTGCCCGCAAGTTGGAGCAGCAGTGGCAGCGAGTTCGCGTGTGAGGGCGGTTAAGAATGCTGCCGACGAATGATCATGTCGAAATTCTTGACCATTGAGCGGTACATGGTCCAGACGAGCAGGCAATAGGCGACACTCGCCACCACGACGGAGATGAAGAGCACCACACGACCGAGGCCTTCTGCCGGAGGAACACCCGTTCCCGGAGCGAAGGTGCTGGGGGCGAACCGTTCCGGATCGATCATGACCGTGATGGCCGAGAACGGTGAAAAGGCGGCAACGACGAGGCCAAATAGATTGAGCTGATGGGCGGCGGCGCTGCCGCACACGCCGAGTACAGAGCAGATACCCGCGATCACGCCGACCGACGCCATGACGGCCACGATGGTCTTGGACCATTTCAGTGACAGCTGCAGACCCAGCATGCACGCCCACGCAAGCAGCGTGGTGAGGTACACCGGCAGCAGGATGATCATCTCGGGCTTCACGATCGGGTCGTTGAAAATCGCGCCAAAGAACAGATCGTACACCACGGTAAGAATCACCGTGACCGTGGGCACAAGCGCGAAGGGAATCATGAAGGACACGAGGCCACGCAGTTTGCCCCAGATGTAGTAACGCGACGTGATGGGTGTTACCAGCAGCAAATCGAGCGTTTGCGACTCGCGTTCTTTAGTGACTGCCGAGGCCGAGGTGTTGGTAGCCACGAGCAGCGCAACTGAGAATTCCACAATGATGAGGCCGAGGAGAATGCCGCGGGTCTGCGTCCGCGTGATCTGGCCCGAGTGCAGGAGGTAAATGAGCACGAGGGCCAGACCGATGCCGAAGATAATGGTGAGCCAGCGGGCGAGGCCGCGCCCGGAGAAACCGGCACGCGTTGCCGCTTCGCGCCAGGCGACCGGGTTATGCCAAACGTGCCGGGCCTTGCGGCTGTTGGCTTCACGCCCGCGCCGCAGGATGTTGCCGACGTACGACCAGAGGCCGATTTCTGAACGCTGCGCGATCCGCCGCAGGACGATTGCCGACGGCACCACCATCAGCAGGCTTGCGAGGAAGGTGAGCGTGACATAGGCGTAAGCCGGCTGACCGAGGTACCAGCGGATGAAGAAGTTGCGGTCGGTAAGTGCCGCCATATCAGGACGCGGGTAATCAGTCGGACGAACGACTGACTCGAGCGCGAGGAAGGGATGCATGCCAGTGAGAAAGGTCGTCTGCGTGATGCCGCCGACGCTCCGCAACGCGAAGGCGTCGATCATGTAAATGGAAACGAGAAAGACAGCGTTGAAGACATAGAACCAGAAGACCGTTTTGCCGGAGCCGAGACGGAACACCGCGATGGCGATGGCAAGTGAACCCGTGAGCAGTGCCGTGGTGAACGCGATGGAAAAGGACAGGACGATACTTTGTGCCGTGACGCCACCATAGAACAGAGTGATCGCGAAGACGGGCACACCCGATAGCAGCAGCGCCAATACATAGAAGAGCCGCGACAGGAGCGAGCCCATGACAATCTGGGAGTTCGTCAGCGGCGTGGACAGGAGAATGTTGTACGTGCGGCTATCGCGTTCTTGCGTGATCGCACCGGCGGTAAACACCGGCGCCAGCAAACAGATCATGCCCAACTGCACATAGCTGATGATCATGAAAACTTGCGACGCGGCCTTGGCGAGGTCGGACAAGCTCTTGCCGCCTGATCCCGATGCCAGCATGGCCACCAGCAGCACGGCGATCAGCAGGCCCAGGTAGATCCAGCGGGTGAACGCATGGCGCAGTCGCCGGCCGCCAGCGCTGACAACGCGCAGCAGAATCGGGTTGAGCGGGACCAGTTTGAGCATGCTGTTGACCATTACTGCACGACGCCTTTCGTGAGACGCATGAAGGCAGTTTCGAGATTGACTTCTTCCTCACGCAGCAATGTCACGCGGTAGCCGGAGTCCACGAGTTTGTGCGCGATGAAGGAATAGTCATCGATATCTGAGTTGACGGTGACATGCATAAGCCCGTCGTTAAGCGCGACGCCGGCAACACCGAGCGTCTGGCGGAGCAGATTGGCCGCATCGGCGGTGCGTTCTTTCACGCCCACGTGCAACACGAGGCCCATCGACGCCTTGCGCATCGCTGCCTCAACCGTGCCGGCGAAGATCAACTCGCCGCGTTCGATGATGCCCACCTTATTACACAGATCCGCCAACTCCGGCAGGATGTGCGAACTAATGAGAATCGTCTTGCCCATCTTCTTGAGCTCTTTGAGCAGCTCGCGAATCTCGATGCGGGCCCGCGGATCAAGACCCGATGCCGGCTCATCCAACAGCAGCACGCGCGGATCATGCAGCAGCACGCGAGCAAGGCTCAGACGCTGTTGCATACCCTTTGACAGGCTGTCGACCATGGCCTCGCTCTTGTATGCAAGGTCGGTCAGCTGCAGCACATCGTCGACCATCTGTTTGCGCCGTTCACCGTTGATGTCATAGGCGGCCGCGAAGAACTCCAGGTACTCCTGCACGACCATGTCTTCGTAGGCGCCAAAGCTGTCCGGCACGTAGCCGATCAGCGGGCGAATCTTGCGGCTCTCATAACCGACGACGTAGTTGCAGATGCGCGCCTCGCCCCAGGTCGGCTGCAGCAACGTCGCCAGGATCTTGATCGTGGTCGACTTGCCCGCGCCATTTGGCCCGATGAAGCCGAAACAGTCGCCGTCCTCAATGGTCAGATTGAGGTTGTTTAGCGCCAGCAGCGTCTTGCCGCCGACGTTGTAGCGTTTGGTCAGGTTCACGGTTTGAATGCTGATGCCCATGAATGCTCTCGTCCTAACGGGTTATTTCTTCTTTTGTTCCGCGATGGTTTGGATCGGCAGCGTCCACGCAAACACGATCTCGCCTTTGCCGTCGATCATACGATCGTCGATGGTGATCGGCACCGGGCAGGGCACGAAACGTTTGTCGGCGGCGTTGCCAGCACGGCCGATGACAAGACCGCCCGTGCCGCGCAGGGCGCGGGTGCGGTCAAAGTGCCGGGTGAAGTGCCGGACAATTTCAACGCGGTCCGACTCGGTCAACCGGCCGCCGCGGCGTGCGTCAGCCAAGGCCTGCAGCAACGTGCCTGAGCCAAACTGCGCCACGCTGTGCTGCCACGTTGCGCCGCCCATGCCGGTCATGCCGGTGACGGGACCACCCATGCCGGTCCTGCTCGCATAGACGCCGCCGGTCTGATAGAGCAGATCGCCGAGCGTTATCGGCGGGTCTCTCGGACTCGTGCGAATAAGTTCGCAGTCGCGGTCGAGTTGCAGAACGCCGCCGGCAGGCCAGTTTTTGCCGTCGATGATGCGGTACACCTGCCAAGTTTCAACCGACAGGTTCTCCGGCCCGGCAATGATCAGCACGCGATCGAGTTCATGACCCGTCTTGTTGGTCAGCGATCCCTGCAACGTCAGACGCATCTCGCCGCCGACCACGTCCGGCCGCAGCAGCCATGCGGTGCCTTCCAACCCGGGCACTTCACCGGACCAGCGCCCTTGCAGTTTCTTCAGCGTCGAACGGAACGGCATGTTCACGATGTTCGGCTTCTCATTGTCGATGAAGTAAGACTGCGGATCGGGGAACGGCAGTCCCTTCTCCAGCCGCGGCTCAGTGAATGGCACGAGGTAGTTGAGGCCCGCCACTTGTGTCTCGGCCTGGCCAAGCCGCACGAAGCCGCTGTCAGGTGCGAAGACTCCGTAGAACCCGAGAACGTGAGCATTCGGGCTGTTGACCTGCCCCATCACATAGGTGCGATGACGCAGGTCATAGCTGGTGATCTGCAGTGAGAAGACAAATATGCCGGCGACGATTGCGGCTGCGACGACGGTAGCGCCAAAGACCCACCACGACCAATGCGTACGCTGATAGTAACGCAATGCGAAATGCCCGCCCGGTCCGGCCACAACCCAATAAACCGCCAGAAACAGAAGTGCAAGGACCAGACGTACAAAGGTCACTTCGGTGACATCGACCTGTTCATTCAGATTGTCTTCGGTCTGCAGTCGCAGGTCAGCGTGCGGCTTTACGTCGCGCTTATAGGTGTCACGTATCAGCACATTGTTATCGAAGATGGCGCGTGACATCATATCGCCGCTGGTGCCCATGATTTGTTGCCAGAAGCGCAGCCAGGACAAGTCGCTCATTTCTTCAACAAACTGCCGATGGCTGAGATCGACGGTGACAACCGTCACCACGCCTTGGCCATACTGGCCGGTGACAACCAGCGGCGCTTCGCTGCGATCGCGATCAAAAGCTCGCCGGGCGCCTGGCGTCAGCGTGCCGACGACCTGCGGAATAGGCGTTTTCATCCGGGCGGCAGCGTTGCGATAGACGCCAAGCGAATCGTTCAATGCGTTGATGGGCGCGCTTTCGCCGAGCACTTGCGCGTACTGCACCATGTCGTTGAGCGTGCGGATGCTCGACATCCGCAGCGGCAACACCTCGGCCATTGGTGACGACGGGTCGGCCAGATCGCGCCAGTGCGTGGCAACCGAAATCACCAAGTGGCCGCCGGACTTCACCCACTCCAGCATCGCCTTGAGTTGAAACTCCGTCGGCATTTGGTCGGGCGTGCCGCGAACGTGGTCGGCCTGCCAGACGATCATGTCTACGCCATCAAGGCCAAGGGCCCGGTCGGGCAAGTCCGAGGCATTGGTCACCCATTGGTAACGCACGCCTTCAGAGCCACCAAGGGCGCCTCCGTTTGACCCGGTGAAGGCTCCGAGGCCAAGCGGGGCCGGCCCGATGTTGATGATGAATTTGCAGGACTTGTCGAGTTGCTGATCGCGCGGCGCCAAACCGATGGCCGAGGCTTCGCCACCGGCGCCGGTGATGCGTGCGATGGGCTGGCCGCCGTCCTTGCCGAAGATGACAACCGAGCCGATGCCGCGGAGTTGGTCATTGGGCCGCGGCCAGTAGTACACCCAGAAATCGCGGGCGTCGCCGGCCTTGGCATCGAGAATGAACGGCCGTGAAAGCGAGGTGATCTGGTCGTCGTCGAGGTCGGCTTGTTCGACACCGATGCGCCCTTCAAACTGTCGGCCAGAGCGATTCTCGAGCCGGACGCGCACGGGCACCCAGTAGCCGGCACGATAGATACCGCGTTTTCCTTCGGCCCCGCCGATGCCTACCGAGACAATCTCACCGGTAATCTCGCCGGCAGCGTGCGCAGCGGTGGAAACAATTAAGAGCAGCAGAATGGCAGGGAGACATGTGAACTTCAGCAGTTGGCGTGTTATCTGAGCGTGCATCTTTCTGTGTCTCGCGTACAAGGTCGAGCGAATCGAGAGAACGTGAGTCGGACCGGTCAGGGCTTGGCTGGGCTCGGCTCGGGCCAGATGTTACCTGAACCCGGGTGGCGAAGCACCCAGAACTCTTCATCGAGAATTACTTTCTCAGGCATGAACGGAGCAGTGACCGTGAAGGTCTGCTCTTTCCGGTCAAACACCTGGTCCTTGATGGTGTGCCGTGCCGCGCCGGGCCCGATCAGGGTGATGTCGAATTTCGTGCGGGTCATTTCATCCGGCTGTTCGACCAGCAGATCAACCGTGGTGGCCGGGCCAGATGAATTTGGCTTGATCCCGGCGACCCGCCAGCGGGCAAAGACCGTACTGTCGTACCACTGGGCGAAGAACCAACTCAGGTCGTCGCCGTTGACGGTCGATGCAAGGCGGCGGAAATCATCGACGGTCGTCGGCTTGTGCGAATAGGTTTCGACAAACTGCTTCATCAACGCAAAGAACTTCGCATCGCCCATCTGCTTGCGCAGCATGTGCAGCACGACGGCGCCCTTTTCGTACACCACCGGGCGATAGAGCGGCGAATCGGCATACGTGTCGCGGATCGAACCCTTGCCGCGCGGAGCCATCATGATCATTGTGAAATAGAGTTGGCTGTACCGCTGCATGGTCTTGGCCATCTCGGCCGGGCCCGATGTGTGCTCGTTGTACAGGGCGTCGCAATAGGTCGCGAAGCCCTCCGACAGCCACTGGTTGTAGTTCGGGTCAATCATGTTGATCGGCACGAGGTTGCCAAACCATTGATGCGCGAGCTCGTGAGCCAGCAGGTTCTCGGGCACATCCTTGGCTGCGACCATGCGTTCGTGCAGCATCATCATGCTGGCCGGGCCGACACCACCCAGAAACGGCGGCAGCGGAGTCTCGATGATTGCCATCTTTTCGTACGGGAATTCCACGAACTTGCTGCTGTAGAAATCGAGAATCCGCGAGGCCACTTTCACGTACGCTTCACTCTTCGCGGCGTTCTTCGGCTTGAGGTACGTGTAATACGTGACCTTGCCAGCCTTGCGTTCCGCGACTTCATACTGCCCATATGCGAAGTACAGACCGAAGACGGGTTGCTTGGTTTCGAAGATAAATTCGCCTTCCGTGCCGGGCTTCTCGGCCTTGGCGCGCTTCAGCAGTGCGCCATTGGCGACTGCCTCGAATGTCGGCGGCATCGTGTAGGTCATCTTCGCATCGAAGATGTCGCCGATCACCGTGACCGGGTACCACGCCCCACCGGAAAGGCCGAAGCCGTCATCAGGGCCAAGGGCCAACTGGAGATTCATGGCGAAGCGTTTCTTGGGTTGCGTTGCGGGCGCGGTCGTCGTCGCCGGGGCGGTGGCGGGCCGTGTGGCCGGCGTGGGCATCTCCGCCATGGGTTCGTTGAACTGCCCGCTGTAGTCAAAGCTGATCGTGGCTGTGGCGTCCTTCTTGATGGGCGCTGGCAGTCCGAGCCGCAGCGTTTCGCCCTCATGCGTAAACGGAGCAGCCGTGCCGTCGACCTCCATCTTGGTAATGTTCAAACCCGGTGAGAGCATGAGCAGCAGTTTGGTCTTGTCATCACCGCGGTTCACCAGCGTGAGCGTGCCGGTCACCGTAATACGCTGATCTGCCGGATCAATTTTGATCCGAATGTCATACTTCTGCGCATCGAGCTTCTGTTCCGAAAACTGCTTGAACATGCCCGACGGCGGCAGCGGCTTATCCCGCAAAGTGTCGTAGGGCACTGACCCGCCGTAACGGCCGCGTGCGGCTTCTTCGCCTTCCTTCTGTGCTTCCTTCTGCCGGGCCTGTTTGGCCTCCCCCGCCGCCTGCCCGCTCAACGGACTATCTGAAAACTCCTGCGTGATTCGCTCAAAGTCTTTGGCGGCTTTGTCGTGCTCCTTCATCTTCTCGTCGAGAATTTTGCCGCGTGCAAAGAGGGCCTTGTCGGTAAACTCCCCCTTCGGAAACTCTTCGATGAGTTGCGAGTAAATCTGCATCGCCTTTTCAGTTTCTTTGGCGTGCTCATAGAGCTGGCCGAGCCGGTACATGGCCTCGGGCTTATGCTCGCTCTGCGAGAAGTCCTTGATGATCTGCTCGAAGGCGCGTATCGCTTCAATCAGTGGGTCGCCCAATCCATCCTGATAGATGCGCCCGCGCTCGAGAATCGCATAGTCAACCTTCTTGCCCTTCTCGAATGACTTGCGGTACTCATCCAGCGTCTTGAGAGCTTCCTTGTACTTGTCGGCAGCTTCCAGCGGCTTGCCGGTTTTTAGGGCGTCGGCCGCTTTGCGAATGAGCCGGGCCTGTTCGAGCCGGCCAAAGCCAGCGTCGTCCTCACCTGGGTAGCTCTTGATCAGTTCCTCAAATGCCTTGATGGCGCGGGTGTCGTCCTTCGCCACTTCCTCAAGCATCTTGGCGATGCGCTTATGGGCTTCCGCAGCCTTGGGGTTCACGCCAAAGCGTGTCTCAACCTTGCGGTATTCCTCGGCAACCTTTTCGATCTGTGGAACAAGCTCCCGCGGGCCGCGGGTCAGCGCCTCGCCGCGCAACTGCTTTTCTAACTTCTCTGCGTAGGCAAACTGCTCTTCCGGCGTGTGTGGCGTAACCATGTACCAAGCAATGCCGCCCCCTGCTGCGATAAGGAAGAGCGTCAACCCAATCGCCACCAACGTCTTCTTGCTCATGCCCGGCCCTTTGCTTCGTCAGGTGCAGTATGAACCTGCTACGCATCATAGCGTTTCACAACGCGGCGCACAGGCCAAATTCGCGCAACCCGCGCCTGTTGCTGACGCCGGGGCCGACCTATGCGATAATGGTGATATGACGACCCAATCTTTCATACGCACCCTCGTCGCCGCGGTTCTGGTGATTCTCGCAACGATCTCCCTGGCTGCCGACGACCAACCTATTCCAGCGGAAGCTCCGCAGGCTTTGCAGCCGGTGCATACCAAGGCCGCGATCATCCGTCTGACCGGTACGGTTGATGACATCATGAAGTCTTCGCTGGTGCGGCGCATCGACATCGCCCGCAAGGCCGGGGCAACACTTATCGTCGTTGAGATCGACTCCTACGGAGGCCAGGTCACCTCGGCACTCGAGATCAGCAAACTGCTCAAGAAGTTGCCCGATGAACGCATCGCCACCGTTGCCTGGGTGCACGACAAGGCCTATTCCGCAGGCGCTATCATTGCTGTCGCCTGCCAGCAGATAGTGACCGACCCGGTATCGTCGATTGGCGATGCAGCCCCCATCGCGCTCGCCGGTGACACGTTGGTGCCCATCCCCGATGCGGAGCGGGCCAAGATCGAATCACCCCTTCTTCAGGAACTCGACGACTCCGCGCAACGCAATGGCTACCCGGCGGCACTGCTTCGCGCCATGGTCGTCACCGGCATTCAGATTGACGAAGTGCGTAACAGCGTGACGGGCGAAACGCGATTCGTCGACGCGGCAGTAAAGACGCGACTGCTCGATGAAGAACTTGTCGCACCCGACGGCAAGAAGGTTCGCCCCTGGCGATTTGAGCGCACCGTCGACTCCGACAAATCGCTGCTGACCGTCTCCGGCAAAGAGGCGGCCTCCATGGGACTCTCGCGTGCCAGCGTTGACAACGAAGAGGCCCTGCGGGCGACGCTCAACATCCGCGGCGACCTGCTCGTCCTTGATCTGAATTGGGTCGAGCGTGCCGCGATGTTCTTTGGGCAGTTCTGGGTCCGGGCGCTCCTATTCGTGATCATGCTGGTCTGCTTCTATCTGGAGTTCTCACACCCGGGCGTGTCCGTGCCGGGCATCCTCGGTGTCATCTGCCTGGTGCTGCTTGTGGGTGCCCCGTACCTCGCCGGCCTGGCGCAGGTATGGGAAATTGCGCTGATCATCCTGGGCCTGCTCATCATCGCCATCGACGTCTTCGCGTTTGGCGGGATTGGCTTGCTGGCGATTCCGGGCTTCCTCCTGATGGCCATCGGACTGGTCGCATCCTTCGTCCCGTCAGAGCCCGGCGGCGGCTGGCTGCCCACCATGTCCGCTACATGGCGTGCCCTTCAAAACGGCCTGCTGGTCCTCATCTTCGGCACGCTTGGGGCGATGGCTGCTTTCTGGGCGCTTTCCCGCTACCTCCACCTGGCGCCGGGCTTCAAACGCTTGCAGCTTGCCCCCGAGACAAATGCCCCCACGGCCGAAACCCTGGTTCGCGATTCACTCGACCGCCCCGCCGGCGATGCCGTCTTCATCGGCGCCATGGGCGAAGCGACCACCGATCTGCGTCCTTCCGGTAAGGCTCGCTTTGGTGATCATGTCATTGACGTGATCTCCCGCGGCGAGTTCATTAAACGCAGCGCCGAGATCCGAGTTGTTGAGATCACCGGCGGTTTGGTCGTCGTGCGCGAAGCCGCCGAGAAAGGCGTCGCCACATGATCTGGCTCGGTATTTTTCTGATCGTGCTCGCGATCGCACTGTTTGTCGCGGAACTGTTCCTGCCCACATCCGGCATGCTTGGCGGGGTGGCAGCACTCTGCGCCATCGCTGCTATTGTCTGCTTCTTCAAGACCGCTTGGTGGCTTGGCGAAGTCTCCGTTCTCGCGCTCATCATCATCACCCCGCTGGCCCTCTACCTGGCGTTGAAGATCTACCCACGTACGCCCGTCGGCAAAGCCGTGATCCTGCCGATCACCGACGCCGCTGCCGCCGCGCCATTTGCCAATGAGGCCGCGTCGCTCAAATCGCTCGAGGGAAAACAAGGAAGAGCCCTCACGCTGCTGCGTCCAGCTGGGTCTGTAGAGATCGATGGCCAGCGGATAGATGCCCTCAGCGACAACGAAGTCATCGAGCCCGGCACCGCCGTAACCGTTGCCCACGTGGTGGGACTTAAAGTCATCGTCAAACCCGTCACCTCATCGGAAAGGTCTTAATGTTCGGTTCGCATCTCTCCATCAGCGGCGGCATGCACAACGCCCTGCTCGAAGCGGAAACGCTTAAACTCTCAACGGTGCAGGTATTCACGAAGAACCAGGCGCAATGGGTCGCCAAGCCCCTGGCGGATGATGCCATCGCCACGTGGCGCACGCACGCCGATCGTCTGGGCTTCAAGAAAGTCGTCGCCCACGATTCTTACCTCATCAACCTTGCCGCCAAGGACGATCCCCTCTGGCACAAATCCATCGACGCCTTTGAAGTGGAAATGCAACGGTGCGACCAGCTCGGCATCGCTTACCTCGTGACGCACCCCGGCGCCCACTGCGGCAGCGGTGAAGCCTGTGGCATCGATCGCGTCATCGCCGCACTGAACATCCTGCTCAACCGTCAGAAGCAGGGACGTGTCGCGATCTGCCTTGAAACAACCGCTGGCCAAGGAACCTGCCTTGGGTGCAGCTTCGACCATCTGGCCGCCATGATCGCCGGCACGAACGACAAGCACCGCCTCGCCGTCTGCCTTGATACGTGCCACATTCTTGCCGCCGGATATGACATCACAACCGAGGCCGGTACGCACAAGACCTTGGACGAGTTCGACCGCATCATCGGCTTGGACCGCCTTGCCGTGATGCACCTGAACGACTCGAAGAAGCCCCTGGGCTCGCGCGTGGACCGCCACGACCATATCGGCCGGGGCTTCGTTGGGTTGCCCGCGTTCAAGGTGATCGCACAAGACCCACGTTTCCGCGACACGCCGAAGATCCTTGAAACTGCCAAAGAGACCGCGCCCAATGGCAAGCCTTGGGACGAAATTAACCTCGAACTACTTCGCGGTTTAGCCGAAGGCCGTACAATGACGATCAAACCAATCGTCGAGAAGAAGACTGCACCTGCCAAGACGAACAAGGCAAAGACCAAGAAATGACGCTGATCTGCGTACCTGTATTCGTGAACAGCCAGACCGACTGGCGCCACCAGATCGATGCCGCTCAGAAAGCCGGTGCCGATCTTGTTGAGCTGCGCGCGGACACGGCCACCCCGGAAGAAGCACTCGCTGCCCTCGCCCACGGGCCGCTGAAGAAGCTTGTTACGCTGCGTTCGACCGATGAAGGCGGCAAAGACAGCCGCAGTGATGCCGCGCGTGCTGAGTTGCTGTCTGCCGCGCTCGATCGCGGCGCGGCTTTGATCGACATCGAGTTTGCCGCCTACCAGCGTTCGTCCGAGTTACGTGCGCTGGCTTCCAAGGCCGGCGAGCGCGCGGTGCTCTCGTATCACAACTTCGCCCAGTTGCCCGCCGACCTGGTCGCTCGTATCGACGCGATGCTGGCCGTGCCCAATGCCGTGGTAAAGATCGCCTACATGCCCGCTCATCTGCGCGACACGCTCCGGGCTTTCGAGTTCAATCGTCGCATCCGCGCTGCCGGGCGCGCCTCCATCGTGCTGGCCATGGGCGAGCACGGCGTGATCAGCCGCCTGCTTGCCGCGTATGCCGGTCAATACCTCACCTTCGCCACCACGCCCGCCAGCGGCCCAAGTGCGCCGGGCCAACCCACCGTCGACGACCTGCTCCGCACCTATCGCTTCCGTCAGCAACAACCAAACGCGACGCTATTCGGCGTGATCGGCCACCCCATCGGCCATTCGCTGTCGCCGCATCTGCACAATGCTGCCTTTGCCGCCGTCGGCTTTGCCGGCATCTATGTGCCCCTGCTTATCACCCCTGATTACGACTCATTCGCGAACGCCATTGATGACCTTCGCACGCATCTGCGTATCCGCGGTCTGTCCATCACGATCCCGCACAAGGAAAACGCCATTCGCTATGCCCGCGAGCATGGCTTCACCATCGACCCACTCTCGCAGCACATCGGCGTAGTCAACACGTTTGATTTCAACCAGTCGCCGCCGCTGGCGCTAAACACCGATTATGCCGGCTCGCTTGATGCACTCGTCTCCGCCTGGCACGGCCAGCGCGAATCGCTCGCCGGCAAACGCATCGCCGTGCTCGGCGCCGGCGGCGCCGCCCGCGCCATCGTGGCCGGCCTCGCCCATTACGGCGCCACGGTCGTCATCTACAACCGTACGCTCGCACGGGCCGAAGAGCTCGCCGCCGAGTTCAACGGCAAGACCGGCAAAGTCGTCGCCGCCCCATGGGCCAACCTCTGCAAGTCCTGCTGCGAGGCGTATATCAACTGCACCCCGCTAGGCATGTACCCCAACATCGACACCTGCCCCATCACTGAATCCGACATATCGTTCTCGTCTGAAACCGTCGTCTTCGACACGGTCTACAACCCGCTCCACACCAAGCTGCTCAAAATCGCCCAAGCTCACCACGCCAAGATCGTCACCGGCAGCGAAATGTTCATCCGCCAGGCGGCCATCCAGTTCAAACACTTCACCGGCCACGATGCGCCGATGGACGTGTTTCGACACGTCATGTCGAAAAAGTTAGGTTAGACTGCTCCCCATGTGGCGTGCACTGTTCCAAAGACGACGAATGATCGGCGGCCTCTACTTCGGGCCGCCCGCGTGGTTGCCTGCCGCCATCGTTGACCACACGACGCCGCCAGCACAGGGCGTGCCGCCAACCGCACCGCAGACCCGCGAAGCGCTTCACGGTGCGGTCTCGACGGCAAACATTGGCCGCACCACCATGCACGGCCCGTCGTTGGGTGAGCAGCTTGAGACATTGAGCGGCCGCAGCATTCGCGCGTTGGTGGTCAATCTTCTGCCGCTGCAACCCGAGTTTGTTCTCGGGCGGGCCATGATACAGCTGTTCGCCGACGACCTACTGCCCGGCCTGCAAGCGCTTATCGATGTCATCAAGCCCCGCCAGACATTGATCGTCTTTGACCGTTACGACTGGGCGCTTAAACGCTTGTTGCGAAGGGCTCGCAAGGGCCGCCCGATCAAACTCCGCGGCTTGCTCAACCGTTACCCACAGGGTGACGCGACGGTCCTGCTGCGAACGCTTGCCGGCAAACGCCTACCCGTCGGCGCGCCTCCGACTGAGACAAACCACATCGTGATTGATCCTGTTGCGCTTTGGGCCCTCGGACGCTACCTACGCACTGGCCTGACGTTCGATCGTCGCCCCGTGCAGCTTTTCCTGCCGGACGAAGCGCCGCGCCTCATCATGGGCACGATCGGCGAAACACTACGAACGTGCTGCAACCGCCACGCCATCGGCGTTGATCGGCGACAGGTCATCATTAACGGCATGCTGGCCGGGACACGCGCTGAGCGCGACGACGTCATCCAAGGCCACACCGAATCCATCTCGTTGCGCGATGTCCCCATCGCCGAAGTACCGGCGCCCTGCATTTCCTGCGGCTGGTGCATCGACCACTGCCCCACGGGGCTCAATCCTGTCGAACTCCTCCAACTCGCGCAGACCGGCAAGACAACATCGTCCGCCGCTGGCGAAGCCAAGCACTGCATCGGCTGCGGGCTCTGCTCCTACGTCTGCCCCACGCGCCTGCCAATGACGCCCAACATCGTGGCTCTTCGCAACACGCTTGAAGCCGGGGGGCGCACATGAGCACAACCACCCCATCATTGCGTCCCGCAGCTGAGGCGGCACCATTTCTGGTCTGGCCCGTGGGGCGGCGCGAGTTCTATACCGCCATCGCCGTGTCCCTAGTGCCAACGCTCACCTGGGGCGCGTTCATTTTTGGCTTCCGCGTCGTGGGTCTGATGGTCGCCGCACTCGTAGGCGCTGCGGCCACCCACCTGCTGCTGAAGCGCTTTACGACACGCGGCCGCCACCTTGTTCTCGCCCACACATTGCTTAGTGCTGCGGTGCTCACGGCCCAAAGCTCGCCGCTCTGGCCTGCCTGGGTCTTGCTTGTCGGCGCGTCGCTCATGGTACTGATTACATGGGCTATGGGCGGCCCCGGGGCCGAACGCGTCCATGCGTCGGTTCTTTGTGCCGTCGTGATCACCGCCTTCGCATCGCCGTACATCGCGCCCAGCAACAGTCTGCAAGCGGCCTTTTTAACACGTGACCGACTCTTCATGGGCGATATCCGCAGCCAGTCGAGCGCCCCGCTTTACGCCTGGCCGGTATCCGTTAACACCTCAGGCTTCGACGCCGTGGCCAGCACGCCGCCTGCCGTTGTGGCGCATCACATGCTCGATCGACTCACCATGATTGCGCTCGACACGGCCGACCAGGACCCCGTGGCCGGCCAGGTTGCCGAAGCCATCACCCGCGAGATCGACATGCCATTAACCACGCAACTGCCGCCGATGCACCTGATGGTCCTGGGCGTCGCGCCAGGCCAGATCGGCGTGGTCTCGGCGCTCGGCATTGCTCTCGGTGGGTTGTACTTGGCCTACCGCAACATTCTCCGTCCGCGCTCCGTGTTGCTCTTTCTCGCAGCCTTCCTGTTGGGCTCAATGGCGATGATCTTCAACACCACCTTCGCTGCCCAGGGTGGCGCGCCGCTGATCCTGCGGCTTTGGCAGACGATTCCCGGCGAACTCGGCACACTGCTCGCCTACAGTGTGCTTAACTCTGATGCGATCTTCGCAGCGATTGTCATTCTCGCCTTGCCCGGCACTGAGCCACTCACCTCGCGCGGGCGGCGTGTGTTTCTCGTCGTCGCCGGGCTGGCGGCCGCCTTCGTGCATCGCCAGACCTGGTCCATTCCGGCAGCCACCACCGTTCTTCTGGTGATGATGCCCATCGCCAATCTCTTCGACCTCGCCTTTCGTAAGCCCAGTTGGCTCGCTCGCCGGGCATAGTGGTGAGTTGATGCCCCACCCGCTAAAATCCGCCCTCTTTAATGAGGTGTAAACGTATGGGCTACGAGTCCGAGATTTCCCGCGGCGAACTGGCCGCGAAGCTTGCCGCCATCGGCCAAGCACACGTGCTGAAGTTCGCCAATGATCTTTCGCCCGATCAACTCGCGCGATTTGAGCAGCAGCTCGCCAGCCTCGACTGGCCGCTGATTGACCATCTCGTGAAGACGATCGTCAAGTCTCCGGAGAAATTCGAGCTCAAGGGCGATGTGAAGCCGGCGCCGTATTACGAAAACAAACCGGCCGACACCGCCACGAAAGAGAAGCTCTGCAAGGCGTTTGGCCGCGGCGAGGAACTGCTCTGCCAAGGCAAGGTTGCCGCATTCGTTGTCGCCGGCGGGCAGGGCACGCGCCTCGGCTGGGACGGGCCCAAAGGCACTTACCCCGCCACCCCAATCAAGAAAAAGCCCCTCTTCCAATGCTTCGCCGAATTCATCCTCGCGCTCGGCCAGCGCTACGGCAAGCCCATCCCGTTCTACATCATGACCAGCCCCCAGAACCACGGCCCCACCACCGCCTTCTGGAAGCAGCATAACTACTTCGGCATGAACCCCGCAGACGTCATGTTCTTCCCACAGGACCAGATGCCCGCGATCGCCTTCGATGGCAAGGTGCTGCTGGAATCAAAAGACTCCCTCGCCCTTTCACCCAATGGCCACGGCGGCTCGCTCATGGCGCTGCATAAATCCGGCGCCATCGCCGACATGAAGAAACGCGGTATCACCCAGATCTCCTACTTCCAGGTCGACAACCCGCTCGTCCGCTGCATCGACCCGCTCTTCATCGGCCTGCATGATCTCGACAACGCCCAGATGTCCTCCAAGATGCTGCCCAAAGCCTACCCAAAAGAAAAGCTTGGCAACTTCTGCATCATCGACGGCAAGATGACCGTCATCGAATACTCCGACCTGCCCGACGAACTCGCCGAACAGCGCCTCGCCAATGGTGAGCTGCGCTTCCGGGCCGGCTCGATCGCCCTGCACGCCCTCCGCGTTGATTTCGTTGAACAGATTAACCAGCACGGCTTCGCGCTCCCCTTCCACCGGGCTGAGAAGAAGATCAATCACATCGACCTGAACACCGGCAACCCGGTCAAACCGGAAAAGCCCAACGCCGTGAAACTCGAGACGTTCGTGTTCGACGCGTTGCCGCTGACCAAGGCATCGATCATCTACGAAACCGACCGCCAGGATGAGTTTGCCCCCATCAAAAACGCCGACGGCCTCGACTCCCCCAAGACCTCGCATGAAACCACGACCAAGCGCAATGCCGAATGGCTCGAGAAGGCCGGCATCAAGGTGCCGCGCAAAGCCGACGGCACGCCCGACTGCGTGATCGAGATCGCCAGCAGCTTTGCCCTTTACCCCAATGACATCCCGGCAAACAAGGACAAGGTGCCGGCCATCAAGGAGGGCGATCAGATCTACCTGGCTTAAGTCAACATAACAGTGCAAAAACGAGAAGAGCCCGGCGCACGCGCCGGGCTCTTCTATTTCATCTTAACTTACTTCGCGCCGGCGTAGAGTTCCGCCACCTTGCTCCAGTTAATCACATCCCAGATGGCCGTCAGGTAGTCAGGACGGCGATTCTGGTACTTCAGGTAGTAGGCGTGTTCCCACACATCCACGCCGAGGATCGGCTTGCCGCTGACCGCTCCGGTCGGCGTCAGCACGCTGTCGGGCATCGTCGGGTTGTCCTGGTTGGCCGTCGAGGTGATGGCTAGTTTGCCGTCCTTCACAATCAGCCAGGCCCAGCCTGAACCGAACCGTTTCGCGCCCGCATCCTGAAACTTCGTCTTGAAGTCAGCAAACGAACCAAAGCTCGCCTTGATCGCATCAGCCAACGCGCCGGTCGGCTCGCCGCCGCCACCCTTGCCCTTGGGCGCCAGCAGCGTCCAGAACAGCGTGTGGTTCACGTGACCACCCGCATTGTTGCGCACGGCCGGGCGAACGTCTTCAGGCACGCTCGTGAGATTCTTGATCAAGTCGTCCGCTGACTTACCTTCGAGATCCGCCTTGCCCGCAATGGCGTTGTTGAGGTTCGTCACGTAGGCATTGTGGTGCTTGCCGTGGTGAATGTTCATCGTCTGTGTATCGATGACCGGCTCCAAAGCTTCTGGCGCGTACGGCAGTGGCGGCAATGTGTGCGGCATGGTTCAACTCCCACGAAAAAGTTTGGCCCGGACAACGCTGCCCTTCACACGAACAGCAGCGTTCAATCGCCGGAATCATTCTCAGATTGATTTATAGGCGCGTTTCATGGATGCGGCAAGCGACTCATCGGTCGGCTATCCGCTTATCACTGCGGCTTGAGCGTCAACGCAATCGTCGCGGCCTTCGTGCTCACGTCCGGCTTCACTTCCGCCTTCGACTCCGCCTTGAACTCGCCGGTCCACAGGTAAAAGCCGTCCGCAGTCTTCACCTTCGCAATGTATGCGAAATCGCCCTTCGACACCTTGCGGGTGTAAAGCCCCTGGTCGTTGCTCTTGTCCGAAGCCAGTTCATACGGTTTGAGCATTGGCCGGATCGTGTCATCAAAGTACTTGTTCAACGCCTCGACGTTGCGGGCTCCCGACGGCGTTGCCTGCGCAATCACCATCATGGGCACAATCCGTGAGAACGCGAGGAACGTTTCCATGTCGCTCGTCCGCAGGTCACGGGCCTGGTTTGCTGTCTGCGTCAAACGTGACTTCTCGATCAGTCCTGCCGGGTTCGCCATCAGGTGATCGCCCCAGCCATTGCGGCTGGCTGCCCAGTCCGCGGCTTTGCCTTCCAGCAACTTCGCCGCCTCGGTGAACTTGTCATCAATGGCCCGCTTCTTCGCCCCCGCAGCCGTGATGAACACTTCGACGTTCTTCAATGGTGTCTTCGTGCCGTTCGCAGCAACGTCAGCAAACTGAAATGACACGGTCGCCGGATTGTCGCGGTACTTCCGCGGTGAATAGGCCGCCTCCGACACCGCCGCATACGCCCGCGTCTTGGGTTCAACGATCGCAAACCGCGCCAGTTGTTTGAACTCAACCAGCCGCGGGACCGCATTCTCGGGCAAGGCAAAAACCCAATCGGTCACGATCATTGATTTCTCGCCGGCATCAAGCACGAAGTGCGTCTTGCCCAATTCGATCGGCTCCGCGACCTGGCCCTTGTCCATAAAGGCCACCGGGAAAAGCAATTGCCCTTCCGTCGTCACCAGGCGCACCTGCGATGGCGAGATACGGAAATAACCATCAGGATCAACCGCGATCTTCGGCTGTGCACTCCCCTGGTCGATCTGCAGCCGCACGACAAATGCCCGAACGCCCTCGGTGTTCCTGATGCCCAGCGCCCCCATCGCCTTCGGATCATTCACCAGGAACGAATCGACCAGTTTCACCAAGTCAGGCAGCGTGGCCTGGATCGACCCGCGTTCGACCGCGTGCCGCTTACCGTAAAGTTCAGTGAGAAACGCCGGGTGATTCTCAGAAAATGCATTACGGCCCCCCATTGAGCCGCCCGTCATCAGGTTGTACATGGCCAGTGTGAAACCTTCGGCCCCCAGCCACGTCGTCGCGGGCTTGGCCGCAACACCGGCAATCGGCTGCCCGCTGGCATCCATCGCCTGCATGCTGTTCTCACCGGCAAAGCGGTCAAAGCCCAGCCACTTCGATCCCACCGGCAACAGCTCAATCCCGATGATGATGGAGCCGACCACGGTCAACGCGGCAAGAAAACCAAAGGCCGCCCCGCCCACGCGATCCGCAATAACCGGCAACTTCACGCCCTTGGGCACCACGATGTCAGACGCAATGCGCAACGCCGAAAACGCAAAGAAAAGAATCATCAGGAATGCCACGCCACGGCCGTATTCCGGGCGGAAGCTGTTGATTGGTTCAGCCGCGAGCTCATGCAGCCCGATCGCCAGCACAGAGGCAAACAACGCCGAAACGAAGACCAGTACCGCCGTCAACCAACCCTGGTTCATCAGGTACAAAGCCAACAGCACGATGAGCAAGAGTGCTAACAGATTCACGATCATTGCGTTTGCCTTCAGCTCTGAGAACGTATCTTAGGTTCGGGACATTACTTCTGTGCCGGCTGCACGCCGCTCGCCGCAGACGGGTTCGCCCCGCCCTTCTCCGGCGCCACCACGCGCAGCACCTCGTTGATCGCAGTGATGCCCGCGGCAAACTTCCGAATGCCATGCTCCACCAGCAGCATCATGTTGGTCTTGCGTGCCAGTGTGCGGATCTGCTGAATGTTGGCGTTGCTCGACACCGCCTTGCGGATCTCGTCATTAATGATGAGCACTTCAAAGATCGCCGTGCGGCCCTTAAACCCGATGCCGCCGCAGTCCGGGCAGATGATCTTGTTGCCCTTCGCGTCGAGAATCGGCCCCGTGTTCGCACGAAAGCTCTGCAGGTTCCGCCCCACGGGCATGTTCAACTTCCGCAGTGTGGCCTCATCCGGTTGGTACGGCACTTTGCACGTCGGGCACAAAATACGCACCAGACGCTGCGAAACAACCGCCTCCAGCGACCGGACCGCCGCTACCTTATCCGAGTTAAACTGCAGCCACTGCTCCAAAGCAGCCATCGTATCAAAGGCCGCCAGACCCACGTACACGCGTTTACCTTCTGCGGCAAAGCGCGTGATCGCATCGGCCGAAGGCGCATCCGGGCATTGTGAAGCCATCACGATGTTCGGATCCTTCAGCAGCACCGAACCGAGCAACTTGGAGTAGGTTACATCGCTTGCCCGCGCATCAAACTTGTGCGCCGTCACCCCCTCAAGTTCCGCCTGTGGATTTGTTTCGATCGTGTGCACGGCATTCATGAATGCATCATGCTGCCGCAGCATGGCGTACATCGTCGTGGTGCGCCCCGCACCGCGCGGCGTGCCGACCAGCACCACGCCGGTATTCTTCGAAGTCAGCGCCTTGATTGCCGTCAGTTGATCCGCCGCCAGGCCAAGCTGGTCGAGCTTGAGGTTGTATTTGCTCTTGTCATTGGCCGACAGACTCAGACGTTCGCCCGCTGTCGTTCCGCTGGTGCGCACGGTCCACGTCGTGGCCACGCCCGCGGCATCGCGCGTCTTGAACTTCCCTTCCTGCGGCCGCCGGCGTTCCTCCACGATCAAACTGGCGAACATCTTGATCGCCTGTATCGCCGGTTCCGCCACGTTGCGTGCCAGCGCCGGCTGCTGGTAAGGCGTGCCATCCACAAAGAACTTCAGGTCATATGCCCCCCCGCCGCCCGCCGCCGGCACCAGTTCAACCGTCTCCGCGCGGCGTGCCAGCGATTGCACCATGATCTGGTCCGCCGAGGGCAGACCCGCCGCCAGCGGACTGTCCGGCTTCGGCAGTTGCACCGGCGAGTCATTGCCCGTCAGGTAGGTCAGCGACACCTGCCCCAAGACACGCGACTCTTCCACCTTCTTGCTCGTGTTCTTCATCCCCGACACGAGCGTATTGAACAAATGCCCCTTCGCGCCCAGGTGCTTCACGCGGGTCATCCAGTACCACGCCACCCCGCCGCCCGCGAACATCAGGTTCAGCGGCAACGCCAGCCAGAAACTTGGCATGACAATGAACACGAACACGATGAGCGCCAGCACGCCCATCGCCACCAGTCGCCACATCAGTTCGTTCTCGCGCACGAGGTTATCGTGCACGTCGGTTGAAACGAACGTCGCAAACCGTGCCCATGCCAGGATGAACACAATGGCGACCAGCCAATAAACAATATTAATGTATTCGAACATAACGCCTGTGGTTTACGTTGTGACAGCGCCCGCGTCAACCCGTTGTGATGCCTTTCATCCGCATCCGCAGTTCGTCCGGGTTAGGCGATGCGAGATACGCCTCCTTCGGCGAGACAATTTCCTTGTTCGTCAGCTCGCACAGCATGTCGTTGAAGTCGATCATGCCCGTGCCCTTCTCGTTGCGAATCACCGAGGTCAGTTCGTTCTCACGACCTTCCAGGATGTATTTCTTGACGCTCGGGCTTTGCAGCATCACTTCACACACCGGCACACGCTTAACCTGCGGGTCAATCGCCGGCACCAACTTCTGGTAAACCACCGCCTGCAGATTCCCCGCCAGCGCCTGCCGGATCTGCATGTGCTGTTCCTGCGGGAAAAGTTCCAGGATACGCGTGATCGCCCCCGGGGCCGAACTCGCGTGAATCGTTGAGAACACCAGGTGGCCCGTTTCGGCCGCCTGGATCGCACTGGCGAAGGTGTTGCGGTCGCGCATTTCGCCCACCAGGATCACATCCGGGTCCTCGCGCATCAGCGCCCGAATCGCAAGGTCATAGCTCTCGCAATCCAGACCGATCTCCCGTTGGTTGATGAACGCCTTTTTGTCGACAAACGCATATTCGATCGGGTCTTCAACCGTCACAATGTGCACCGACCGGCTCATGTTGATCTGCTCGATCATCGCCGCAATCGTCGTGCTCTTGCCCGATCCCGTAATGCCCGCCAGCAGGATCAGCCCCTGCTCCACATCAGCAATCTTGCTCAACACCGACGGCAAATGCAGTTGCTGATAGCTCGGCACCTGCGGGTTGATGCGCCGGGCGGCAATCGAATACGACCCGCGCTGCTTGAACACATTTACGCGGAACCGATCCGACTTCGTCAACGCATATGCAATGTCGATCTGGCCGCGGGCATTGAGTTCGTCAATCTGCGCCGGCGACAGAAACTCGCCGACCATCCCCTCGACTTGCTCCGAAGTCAGCGGTTCCGTCTTCAGCGTCTTCAAATCGCCGCCGATGCGCACACGCGGCACCGCATCCGCCTTGATGTGAATGTCGCTCGCATTCGTCGACACTGCCGTCTTGAAGAACGTGCGCAGCGACATCTTCTTCGATTCGCCTGCCTGCACCTGCTCATTGCTTACCGGGTTTAGTTCAGACATCCGCCTCACTCGCTCTCGCTACGAATGGCCACCACGTGATCCTAGCGCAGTATCGCCGAAGCGTTCGCTTAGAACAAGATGCCCGCCCCCCCCAGGACCAGGTTACAGGCTGAACACCGCCCGCGATTCCGCCTGCGGCCGTGCCGGCGGCTCGAATGCCGCAGCGAAATCATACACCTCGTCAAAATCATGGATCTCGTCGCGGTCGGTCTTCTGCATCATCTTTGCTTCAACCATCGCAAAGACAATGCGGCCGAAATCACTAGTACGTGTGATCCGCCAGTGGGCCAACACCGCCCGGGCCAGCAGACCGTACCGGCGCACTGCGAAATCACGCAGGCCCCACGCCAGCTGCGCCCCGCTCACATGACACGACTTCTCTTCCTTCTTCGACACATCGCCATGAATGCGATGCACCGTGAAACTCAAGCCTTCACGCACAAATCCAAATGCTTCCAGCGGGTAACGGCCGTTGTCATCGGCCAACTGGGCCAGCGTTTTCTTCACCAATTCAGTCTGCGTTGCCATAGTGCCTCAAAACACGACAACTGGGCGTACTCAACTCTTCTATTATTAACGAAAACGCCTCCCCCATGTAAAGCGTTTCCACCACCTTTGCACAAACTTCGCAAAAATCTTCTACCGCGTGCGGCGATACACCGTCTTGCCCATCATGAAATCCGCCAACCCCGGCCACAGTGCCGCGACCACCAGTCCCAAATTGCTCAGTGTCACCGGCCACAGCTCCGGCCGCGGCCGCTCAATCAACCGCGCGATCTTCCGCGCCACCACTTCCACCGGCTGTGCCCGGTTCAACCCCGTGCTCCGCAGCCGGCTCTTGCTGCTGGCCACTTCGAAGAACTCCGTCGCCGTCGTCAGCGGGTGCACCGTGCTCACGTAAACCCCCGTCCCCTTCCACTCCACCCGCATTGCCTCCGCCAGCGACAACTGCGCCGCCTTCGTCATGGAATAGACGCCATACAGCGGCAATCCGCGCCGGCCCGCCCCGCTCGATATCGCAATGATGTGCCCCTTCGCCGACTTCCGCGATACCCCCTCGCGCGCTGCCTGCCTTTGCATAATGGGTGCCACATGCCGCATCGCCCAGAACGTCCCCTTCACGTTCGTGGCAACAATGTCATCAAACTGCTCATCGGTCGTATCGTGGATCTTTGCCAAAAAACCATAACCCGCATTCGCGATCAACACATCGATGCGCCCATGCGCCCCCACCGCGTGGTCGATAAGCCGCTCCACATCCTCGCGCTTGGCCACATCGCACACCACCCCCTCGGCCTTTGCCCCCAACTCCCGGCACGTCGCCGCAATGGCGTCCAGCTTATCGGCACGACGTGCGCCCAGCACCAGCGTGCACCCGCGGCGCGCGAGTTCCACCGCCGTCGCCGCGCCAATGCCCGATGACGCCCCCGTTATCACGACCACCCGTGGCTGCATGTCAACGCCTCAATCAGTTGCGCCGTGACCCAATCAGCCGCAGGATGTAGATGAACAGATTGATGAAGTCCAGATACAACATGAACGCGCCGAAGATGGCGAGTTTCTTGTTCTCATCACTGCCCGAGCCGCCCTCGGCATACATCTGTTTGATCTTCTGGGTGTCGTAGGCAGTCAACCCCGTGAAGACAATCACGCCGACAACCGAGATCAGGAAGCTGAACATCGGGAAAACCCCGCCCGTGAAGATCATCAGCACCAGGTGCACGATCGACGCCAGGATCAGCCCCCACAAACCCATCATGCAGAAGTAGCCAAGTCCGTCGAGGTTCTTCTTCGTCACATAGCCAAAAACCGACATACCACCGAACATGCCCGCCGTGATCAAAAACGTCACGCCGATCGATTCACTCGTGTAGATCAGCAACAGGATCGACAGCAACAGCCCGTTGCCAACGGCGTAGATCACAAACAGTACCGCGGCCACCACTGCGCTCAGCCGGTTCAGCGCCAGCGACAACACAAACGCCAGGCCCAGCGTTCCGATGATCAGGCCAATTCGCATACCGTTATTCGCGACGAACAGCCGGAGCAATGTTTCCGAAGTCGCCGTGATGAACGCCGTCACCGCCGTGATCACCAGCCCGGCGGTCATCCAGCCATACACACGCACCATGAATGCCCGCTGCGCGGACAACTCTTCCTGGTACGCCGACGTGTTAAGAAAACTTTCCAAGTTGTACTGTGGTTGATTGCTCATGAACTTATCCTTTCAAAGTGGTAGACAAAACGGTCGCATTATAACACGGTCCGCAAACATGCAAGACTCACCCGAATAGCGTCGGCGTCTTTCCCAATGGCTGGCACGTCGGACAGTACCACGTCAGATGCCCGTCCTGTCCCGACCGGTCCACCGTGATCTCATCCGCACAGATCGTGCATGGCATCCCCGCACGGTCGTACACGCGGTAAGGGAATACCTCGCCCCGCGTAGCAAACGTAAACGCCGTCGCCGCCATCCCCACGATCGTCCCCGCCAAGTGATCGATCTGCGACGCCAGCATATCCGCCACCCGCAGGTTCGGCGCACAGCGCGTCGCAAACAGAATCTCACATTTCAACGCATTGCCCAATCCCGCCACGATGTCCTGCTCCAGCAGGTTTGCCGCCAGCGTGCGGTTCGGGTGTTGCCGCAGTCGATACGGAAAATCATCATGAAACGTCGCCGTCGCCAGCGGGTCCGGCCCCAAGGCTTTGATCTCCGGGTGCTGGTTCACCTTCTCCGTCGGCAGAATGTAAAAAATTGGGTGACCCGTCAGCACCGCCATCGTGCCGTTACGCAGCACCACGGCAATCAGCGGTTTGCGCTTCGATGGTACTTCCGCCCCCGCCGCCACGATCTGCCACTTCGATCGTGTGATCAAGTGGCACACCCACGTGTAACCATGTGAAAAATCAAAGAACAGCCATTTCCCATGCGACCGCACACGCTGCATCACATGGCCCACACAATTGAGCAGCAACATGTTGGCCTGCCACCGGTGCTGCGGCACACGAATTTCCGCGACGGGCTTCCCCGTCAACGCTTCGTTCAGTTGCTCCGCCAGCGCTCGTGTCAGTGGCCCATCCATGTCGGATTACACATCATGCCTTTCGCGTTGACCAAATTTTTTCGAGGGTCGCCCCAATATCCGCCGGCGATTCGCACACCGCAATGCCAGCCTCATTCATCGCCCGCATCTTCGAGTCGGCCGTGCCATCCGCCCCGTCCGAAATCGCGCCCGCGTGCCCCATGCGCTTGCCCGGAGGGGCCGTACGCCCCGCGATAAAGCCCACCGTCGGCTTCTTCACGTTCTGTTTAATGAACGCTGCGCCTTCCTGCTCCGCCTTACCGCCGATCTCGCCGATCATCACGATCGCATCCGTCTCCGGATCGTCGTTGAACAGTTTCAGCACATCGACAAAGTCCAGCCCCTTCACCGGGTCGCCGCCGATGCCCACGCACGTGCTCTGCGCCCAGCCGCGGGCAGACGTCTGAAACACCGCTTCATACGTCAGCGTGCCAGAGCGGCTCACGATGCCAACCGTTTTCTGGCCCGGCTTCTTCGGCGTATGAATATACCCTGGCATGATCCCGATCTTGCACTGGCCCGGCGTGATCACGCCCGGGCAGTTCGGCCCGATCAAAATCGACTTCGGATAGCTCTTCAGAAAGAGCTTCACCTTCACCATGTCCAGCACCGGAATGCCTTCCGTGATCGCCACGATGATCTCGATGCCCGCGTCCGCCGCTTCCATGATCGCATCCGCGGCAAACGCCGGCGGCACAAAAATCATCGTCGCGTTCGCGCCCGTCTTCTTCACGGCCTCAGTCACCGTGTCAAAAATCGGCAAACCGTTCGGGTCCTTCGTCCCGCCCTTGCCCGGGCTCGTACCGCCCACCATCTTGGTGCCATAGTCGAGGCAGCCCTTCGTATGAAACGCCCCGCCGCCCGAGCCCGTGATGCCCTGCGTAATGACCCGCGTCTCTTTATTGACCAGAACAGCCATGTGCTTCGCTTTCTTTCCTTAGGCCTTCTTTGTCGCCGCCACAATCTTCTGCGCGGCATCATTCAAGTCGCTCGCCGTCACCAGCGTCGGCAACTGCTTCTTCGCTTCGTCCAGCATCTTGCGGGCAATGTCCGCATTCGTGCCTTCCAGACGCACCACCACCGGCACCTTGAAGCCGACTTCCTTGCCCGCCGTGATCAGCGCCTCGGCAATCAAATCGCACTTCGCAATGCCGCCGAAGATGTTCACCAGCACGCCGTTGACCTTTTGGTCGCTCAAGATGATGCGAAACGCTTCGATTGCGCCTTCGCTCTTCACGCCGCCGCCCACATCCAAAAAGTTCGCTGGCGATCCGCCATAGAGCTTGATCACATCCATCGTCGCCATCGCCAGGCCTGCGCCATTCACGAGGCAACCGATCGTGCCATCCAGCTTCACATAATTCAGACCCGCCTTCGCCGCCCGCACTTCCAGCGGCGAAGACTCGGAGTCATCCGCCAGCGCCGCAATCTCCGGGTGCCGGAACAGCGCGTTGTCGTCAAAGTTCAACTTGGCATCAATGACCAGCACTTCGCCCTGCGCCGTCACCACCAGCGGATTAATCTCCGCGATCGTGCAGTCATACTGCAGAAACAGCTTCGCCAGCGCCAGCATCACCCGGCCGACAACCTGCGTCTGCTTCGGCGAGCAGCAATCCAACTGCTTGGCAATCTTCATTGCCTGGAACGGCTGCAATCCCAAAAACGGGTGCAGTGGTTCCTTCACGATCGCATCCGGCCGTTCCGCCGCGATCTTCTCAATTTCCATGCCGCCCTCGGCCGACGCCATCAGCACCGCCTTGCCGATGTTGCGGTCGACCGTGATGCCGACATAAATCTCTTTCAGAATGTCCACCGCTGACGCGACCAGCAGTTTCTTAACGGCAATGCCTTCCGGCCCGGTCTGCACACTCACCATGCGATTGGTCAGCATGAACTCGGCCGCCGAACGCGCCTCGCCCGGCGTCTTCACCAGACGCACAAAGCCCGCTTTGCCGCGGCCGCCTGCAAACACCTGCGCCTTTACCACCTGCACGTGAGCGCCATTCTCTCGGAATGCCTGCTCCGCCTCGTCCGCGCTGTTGACAACCTTCGCTGCGGGCACTGGCACGCCCACTTTCGCAAGCAGGTCACGCGCCTGATATTCATGAATTTTCATGCAATCCTCTTCATCTCGCTTCCCCGCCCTCCCCCGGCGGGGTCAAGACGGGGCAGAATAACGAAACAATGCAGGACTTGCCAGCGCCGCCCACTCCCGTCTTGCCGCCGTTTGCCTATTGCCCCCATCACCCTTTAACCTTCTCGCATGAACACCACCCCGCTCTATCTCGTTCCGACCTTCCACTACGATGTGGCCTACCTCAAACCCTATGCTGGCTACCTTCCCGACTGCTTCAAGATCATCCGCGAAGCCCTCACCCTCATGACCCGCCACCCCGACTATCACTTCCTCATTGAGCAGGTCATTCTCCTCGACGAATACTGGCAGCACTTCCCCGAAAACCGCGATCTCCTCCGCCGCTTCGCCGCCGAAGGCCGCCTTGATGTCGCCCCCGGCATGTGGGTCATGCCCGACATGAACCACCCCTCCGCCGAATCGCTCTACCAGCAAACCCTCCTCGGCAAACAATGGCTGCGCGAACACCTCAACCTGAACCCCCGCGTCTGCTGGGTCGCCGACTGCTGGGGCCATCACGCCCAGTTGCCCCAGATACTCCGCGACTGCGGCTACGACTACTACGTCTTCTGGCGCTGCATGCGCCGCGATGTCCTCAAAAACGACTTCGTCTGGCGCGGCGTCGACGGCACCACCATCAACAGCCATTGGCTCGCCCGCGGCTACGCCAACATGCGCTTCCCCACCACCGCCGCTGCCGTCAACGCCGCCGAACTCACCTTCACCGACGCCGGCGCCGACTCCCTCCGCGCACTCCTCAAAGACCTCCACCAATACGGCCCCACAACAACATTCCTCGTCTGCAACGGCGGCGACATGGCCCTTCCCCAAGCCTCCGCACCTCGCGCCGTCGAAACACTTCGCAAGTCCCCCGACCTCGCGGGCCTTCAGTTCGCTTCCCCCGTCAAGTTCTTCGACAGCGTCGACTGGCCCGCCCAATCAACCGTCGATGGCGAGTTCAACTCTTCCCTCCAAGGCACGTTCACTTCCAACATCCGCATCAAGCAACTCAACCGCGAACTCACCCAAACGCTGATCGCCATCGACGCCCTTGCCGCCACCCTCCGCAAGCCCCTCGACACCACCACCCCCTGGCGTCTCCTCTGCAAGCAGCAATTCCACGACATCATCTGCGGCACCATCACCGACGCCGCCCTTACCGACTGCTACAACGAATTCGCGCAAGTCCGCACGGCCTGCAACGACGCCCTCGCGTCACTCGCCGACGGCCAGTCCCCCACGCTCTTCAACCCGCTCTCCTGGCCTGTCACCCGCATCCTCAACGACCGCACCATCACCCTCGCCCCGCTCACCACCACGCCACTCTCTGCTGCGGGACCCACCACCGCACGCCAACTTCCAACGCTCCCCACCATTTTCGAAAACCCTTACTACCACGCCACCATCAACACCCAAGGCTACATCACCGCGCTCGTCGAAAAATCCACCGGCCGCCAACTCACCGCCTCCTCGCCCTCCCCCTTCGGCGCCATCACCATGCAGATGGACTACGGCGACCTCTGGCTCAATTTCGACGGCCCCCTCAACGGCGGCAGTTTCGAATCCTCCCTCACCCAAAACACCCCCGACCCCTTCACGCGCCTCGGTCCTACCTCCATCGTCAATGGCCAAACCTTCATCGCCAACATCACCGCCGCCCGCGTCATCACCGCCACCGACACCCACCTCGTCATCGAACAATCCGGCACCGTCAACTTCTGGCAACAGCGCATCAACTTCACCACGCTTATCACCTTTGCATCCCACACCCCGCGCATCGAGTATCAAACGCAGTTCACACCCCAAGGCCGCCACTACCGCATCCGCGTCGCCTTCCCCACCGCACTCCAAAACGCCACACGCCGCGATGAAATCGCCGCCGGCACCCAAGCCCGCGAAGTCGGCGAACACGTCGCCCAGCACTGGTGTGACTACAGCGACGCCTCGGTAGGTCTCGCCCTCCTCAACCGCGGCACCCCCGCCAGCAACGTCGCCGAAAACATCATGCTCCTCACCCTCTTCCGCGCTGCCGCCATGGAATACAAGACCCAATCCGTCGCCTCATTCAATCAAGGCATTCCCCACACCTTCGATTACGCCATCGTCCCCCACGCCGCCGATCTTCTCCCCGTCATCCACACCGCCCACGAATTCAACGCCTTTTTCCCCACGGTTAACACCGATATGCCCACCGCCCCGCGCTTCGCCATCAGCGCCGCCAACATCATCCCCATCGCCCTCCGCCAAACCAGCAGCGGCACCCTCCTGCGTGTCTACGAATCTCTCGGCCACCCCACCACCGTCACCATCTCGCTCCCACCCAACACCACCGCGTGCCACCGCGTCAACGGCCTGCTCGCCCCCCTCGCAGCACTCCCCATCACCAACAAAACCATCACCCTCACCCTCCGCCCCTACGAGATCGCCGCGATCCTCACTGCCTGATTGCTCTTGTCTCACCGCGCCCCGTTTCGTACCATTCATCCATCTCGCGGGCGTAACTCAGTGGTAGAGTCACAGCCTTCCAAGCTGTTGGTCGTGGGTTCGAATCCCATCGCCCGCTTTCCCTTCCCCTTCCGTTTTTTCTCCGCGCATCTTCCGCATATCATTCCCCCGTGAACTCAGACCGGCTACAACTTCGCGCCGCTTCCGTGCCGCGCCACATCAACTACCCCGATCTCCCCATCTCGCAGCGCCGCGCAGAGATCGCCGCCGCCATCCGCGATCACCAGGTCATCGTCCTCTGCGGCGAAACCGGCTCCGGCAAAACCACTCAGCTCCCCAAAATCTGCCTCGAACTCGGCCGCGGCATCCACGGCATGATCGGCCACACCCAGCCCCGCCGCATCGCCGCCCGCTCCGTCGCCGCACGCATCGCTTCTGAACTCAAATCCCCCCTCGGTGCCCACGGCATCGTCGGCTACAAAGTCCGATTCTCCGACCACACCCCCCCCAAGGCCCTCATCAAGCTCATGACCGACGGCATCCTCCTCGCCGAAACCCAGTCTGATCCCCTCTTCAAACAATACGACACCCTCATCATCGACGAAGCCCATGAACGATCCCTCAACATCGACTTCCTCCTCGGCTACCTCAAACAACTCCTGCCCAAACGCCCCGATCTCAAACTCATCATCACCTCCGCCACCATTGATCCCGCCAGCTTCTCCGAACACTTCAACAACTGCCCCATTATCACCGTCTCCGGCCGCACCTACCCCGTTGAAATCCGCTACCGCCCCCTCACCGTCGACACGCCCGAAGAAGTTGATGAAGACGAACCCACCTTGCTCGACGCCATCGTCAACGCCGTCGATGAACTCCGCACCAACGGGCCCGGTGACACGCTGATCTTTTTAAGCGGCGAACGCGAGATTCACGAAACCGCCGACGCCCTCACCGCCCACCTCGGCAACAAGGCCGACATCCTCCCCCTCTACGCCCGCCTCTCCAACGAGCAGCAACAAAAAATCTTCGAACTCTCCTCGCGCCCGCGCATCATCCTCTCCACCAACGTCGCCGAGACCTCCCTCACTGTCCCCAACATCCGCTACGTCATCGACCCCGGCCTCGCCCGCATCTCGCGCTACTCCCCGCGCACCAAGGTCCAACGCCTCCCCATCGAGCCCGTCTCCCAGGCCTCCGCCAACCAACGCTCCGGCCGCTGCGGCCGCGTCATGGCCGGCATCTGCATCCGCCTCTACGCCGAAGACGACTTCGCCTCGCGCCCGCTTTTCACAGAGCCCGAAATCCTCCGCACCAACCTCGCCAGCGTCATCCTCCAGATGCGCTACCTCCGCCTCGGCGCCATCGAGGACTTCCCCTTCCTCCAGCGCCCCGGCGGCAAGCTCATCGCCGACGGCTACCAAACCCTCCTCGAACTCTCCGCCCTCGATCGCCACAACAACCTCACCCCCATCGGCCGCCAACTCGCCCGCCTCCCCGTCGATCCTCGCATCGGTCGCATGATCCTCGCCGCCCAGCACGAAGGCGTCCTCGACGATGTCCTCATCATCGCCGCTGCCCTAAGCGTCCAAGACCCCCGCGTCCGCCCGCTCGACAAACAACAAGCCGCCGACACCCAGCACGCACTTTTCCGCGATGAACACAGCGATTTCTTAAGCTACCTCAAGCTCTGGCACTGGTATCAAGACAACGCCAAGAATCTTTCCACCAATAAACTCCGCAAGCTCTGCGAACAGCACTTCCTCAGCTTTACCCGCCTGCGCGAATGGCGCGACATCCACACCCAACTCCTCGAAATCATCGACGAACTCAACCTCCGCAAACAAGGCCCCCAACACGCCCCACGCCCCAAGCTCCGCCCCCTCAAGAAGAAGCCCCATCCGCCCCAAGCACCCGCTCCGCCATCATCCGCCCCACCAACGCACTCAACCCGATCCCCGTCTTGAAGTGCCCGGCGCACACCCACACGTTCGTCCCATTCAACCTCTCCATAATCGGCTGATGCTTCCGCGCATCCGGCCGCAGTCCCGCCCAGTGCCGCACAATCTCCGCCCCCTTCAGCGCTGGCACAATGTCACACGCCCATTCAAACAGCATCGCCCGCGCCGCCTCCGTCACCCCCTCATCAAACCCCGCCTCCGGCTCCGTCGTCGATCCGACAAGAATCTCCTCCCCCCATGGCACTAGATAAATCTTCTCGCGCTTAATAATCCTCGAGATCACCGCCCCCTTCGTCTTCAGCGCCAACCCCTGCCCCTTCGCCGGTTTCGTCTTGATCGCAGCCGTCACCGCCGGGTCCACCAACGCCGTCCACGCCCCCGTGCATAGCACCACCCGCTCCGCGCTCGGCACCTTCGTCACCGCCACCCCCTCCTCAATCACCACGCCCGCCCGCTCACACGCCCCCTTCAGTCCCGCCACCAAATCCTCCACCCGCACCTGCGCCGTGATCCGACACACCACCCCACACTGCCCCTCCGCCCTTACGCTCGGCTCAATCTTCTCCACCACCTCCGGCCCAACCACCTCCTGCACCACCCCCATCTCACTCCTCAACCCCCTCGGCCAACTCTCCTCCGCAATCGCCGCATCGCGCCGCGCGTCCGCCACCGCCTTCTCATCCCGCAGCAACTCAATCCTGCCCCTTCGCTCAAACCGAATCGTCCCCCCACTCGCCCCCTCCACCTCGCGCACAAACTCCTCATACCCCCACAAGCTCTCCCGCTGCATCTTCTGTAACGGCCCATCCACGCCCGCCGCCGCCGGCCACAGCGCCCCCAGGCTCGCCAACGTCGCCCCCTCCCCACATTTCCGCCTCTCCAAAACCCGCACCTTCGCCCCCCGCTGCGCCATCCGCCAAGCACAGCTAAGCCCAATCACACCGCCACCAACAATAATTACGTCCATAGTTCACCACGCCCATGATACTTATTTTCGGCATGCGCGCCGCCCATTAGAAAGCGATATAATCACCGTAACATCTTCTTCCCCTCGGCGTTCATGGAGTGGCCATGCCTGCAACCGCAGAACACACCCGTCTCGAACAAGCCCGCGCCGGTTCCAACGCCTGGAGGCATTTTGGGCCCTACCTCAGCGAACGCCAATGGGGCACCGTCCGCGAGGACTACAGCGCCGACGGCAACGCCTGGAACTACTTCCCGCACGACCATGCACGCAGCCGCGCCTATCGCTGGGGCGAAGACGGCATCGGCGGGCTTGACCCGTGAGATAGAAGCGATGTCCCGTTCGAGGATCGCCAGCGCGTCGGCGGGCAGCAGCAGCGTCCCGCGCTTCGCCTTGGGGTCGATGTCGATCCGGATCACGTAGGCGTCGATGACCCGCCGCATCGCGTCCACCGCGTTGTCCGTGGCCAGGTCGCGGCCGATCTCGTCGAGCCGCTTGAGCGCCCAGGCCCGCAGGTCGCCCGCGTTCACCGGCGTCGCGTCGCCCGCCCCGGCCGACGCGCGTTCCGCTTCAAGCGCCGCCCGGCGCTTCCGCAGGCCCACCAGCGTTTCCCGCAACTCGTCCAGGTCATCCAGGTCGCCATCGGCCAGCAGCGACATGGCGCTGGCGACGCGTTTGTTCACCGCCTTCAGGTCGGCTTCGATCTGGCCCAACCGGTCGTCGGGCTTGGCCTTGGCCTGCACCGCCTTGATGAACCGATCGACCGCCTTCTCCACGGCGGGCCGGTCGCTGCCGATGATCTGCCGCACCTGCGCCAGCACGAAGGTGTCCAGGTTGTCGGCGTTGAGGTAGGTCGGGTCGCACCCCTTGCGGCCGTAGCGCATGTACGCGCCGTCCATGTAGTAGCGGATGCGGCCGCCGGTCCCGCCCTTGTGCCC